>Ga0302156_10000204_pt1 | contig 57041 bp, 50 predicted proteins | sample I_Bog_N3_2_FD_193503 | JGI IMG/M metagenome (GOLD analysis project Ga0302156, IMG submission 193503) | Peat permafrost microbial communities from Stordalen Mire near Abisko, Sweden - I_Bog_N3_2 | ecosystem: Environmental > Terrestrial > Soil > Wetlands > Peat | place: Sweden: Abisko, Stordalen... | reverse complement strand
CTGCCCCTGCAAACCGCCCAGGCGAAAGATGGCCGGGCGTTCTTCGATGCGCACCAACCCGCGCCGGACCAGAGTTTGCAGCGTCGAAGAAGGCAGCTCTTTGCGTCGCAACTCGGCCAGCGGCAGCTCATTGCCGCAAGCAGCGAGTTCGGCAAGAATGGCTTGCTGCTTGGCGGTCAGCGCGGGCAGCCGGGCCTCGGGAATCAGAACGGCAAACCGCTCCATGCGCCGCGCGTCGCGCTCCACGGCAGCGGTCTCGCGCGCAATCCACTTCTTGCGCGTAAGCCCGGCCAGCACAGGCAGCGTGGCCGCAGTGGCCGTGCGCAGCGTGGAAACCTTCACCGGCTCGCCCGAAGCCAGGCGCGTGAGCACACGCCGCTCCATGTCCTGCTCTTCGGCAGAGAGCTTTCCTTTGCGCTTTGATTCGCTCTTGTTTCCGAAATCAAGTACGCCGGGTGGCCCAGGTCTCGATTTTGAGACCTGGGAACTCCCTACATCCCCGTCCAAACTCCGCGCCAGCACATCCCGCCCCAGATCGGTAATGCGGTAATAAACCGTGCGCCGCACCTCGGCCATCAGCGGCAACATCCCCCGCAGCACCTCGCCCAGCGGAGCCAGATAGTACTGCGCCATCCACTCAGCCAGGGTCAGCAGGCTGTCGCTCAACAGCGGCTCATCGTCCAGAACCGCCTCGATATAGCGCGCCTCGAAGTCAACCGGAGCCTTGGCGTCAATCGCGGTGACCACCCCGATCAGTTTTTCCTTGTTAAATGGCGCAATCACCCGTGCTCCCCGCTGGGGCAGTTGTCCCGCGCGCACCGCGTAGGTAAACACGCGATCCAGCGGCACGGGCAACGCGACATCGCAATAAGCAGGCATGGGCGGCAAACCTCAGTGTAGGGGATAGGGGCGATTCGGTTGTTGAATTTGGCCTTGACCAGCGGCAAGAAATAGTATAACTGTTATACTAAATGAGACTTCACTTCGGTCCGCGCAAAAGCAAGCAACTGCGGAAGAATCCCAAACGCGGGATCGGATTCGAGGAAGCTCAGGAGATATTCGCCCGGCCCTACTATCTGGATCAGCGCTCTGATCTTCCCGAGCAGTTTCGGGCCATCGGATGGGTGGGGGCTTTGCTTTACTCCCTGATCTTCGAGGTCCGCGAAGACGAAGAGGGCGAGTTCTACCACCTCGTAACGCTGTGGAAAGCGACCCGAGAGGAGAGGAGACTGTATGAAGACCACACATAAGGCCGTCGCCGCAGAGCATATTGCCCAGCTTGCCGACAGCGGCGGGGACGTTTCCCGCTTTTTTACCGGCTCGGGCCGCATGATGCCGCCGATCAAGGCTTCGGTTCAGCGCGTAAATGTCGATTTTGCGGCCTCGATGCTGAGCGAACTGGACCATGCCGCCGGGGAATTGAATATCAGCCGCCAGGCCCTGATCAAAACGCTTGTCCGGCAGGCCCTGGACCAGCATTACGTCGCACACAGCGCCGGTCTGGCCTCCAGGAAGGCAGCTGAAAAGACCGGTAGCGCGCCCCGAACCGCTCGCGCATGACCGGAGCTTCCATCCGGCACATTGAAATCCCGCCCTCAGGCAGTACAATTCCTGCAAATGGCTTCTCAAATTACACCGCCCACCGCTCCCATCCCCGCCCTCCCCGCCGCCCCTGCTCCGGCGGTTGCGCACGACCCAACCCACCCCGTCACGCTGGCCATCGACGTTGGCGGCTCCGCGCTGAAAGCCATGCTGCTGGATGCAGCCGGCAAGCCGGTCAGCGAGCGGTTGCGCATCGCCACTCCGGCCATGTCCACGCCGGAGGCGGTGCTGGCCGGGCTTGATGAGTTGCGCCGCCAGTTGCCGGGCTTCGACCGCGTCTCCGTCGGCTTTCCCGGCGTGGTCAAGCGCGGCGTAAGCATCCTGGCCAACAACCTCCATCCCGGTTGGAAAAATTTTCCCGTGCAAAATAATCTGATTGATCGTTGGAAGAAGCCCGTCCGCGTGGCCAACGATGCCGATGTCGCCGGCTATGGCGCCATCAAAGGCCACGGCGTGGAACTGGTGCTCACGCTGGGCACAGGCCTGGGCGCCGCCCTCTTCACCAACGGCCACCTCGTTCCCGGCCTCGAACTGAGCGTGCACCCCTGGCGCAAAAAGGGCATGAACTACGAGGACTACCTTGGCCGCCGCGGCCTCGACAAGTACGGCAAGGCGCGCTGGAACGACTTCCTCGAAGCAGCCATCAAGCAGACCGAGGCAACCTTCAACTGGGACTACCTCTACCTGGGCGGCGGCAACACCAAAAAAATCCTCTTCACCCCGGCCAAAAACGTGAGCATCGTCTCCAATGAAGCCGGCCTGCTCGGCGGTGTGGCACTGTGGCGATTCGACGGGTGAGAGGGGCTGGCAAATTTCCGGGGCTTCTATGCGAGGCCTGGGTTGCTCGGGTACTTTGGATTAGCCCTCGATTGTAGCCTTCGCGCCGATCTCACGGAGCTTCTTAACGAATTCCTCCGCGACCCGTGGCTCACGGTCGAAGGGGATTCTTATCTCTTTATTGTCAACAACCTGATCGGTAATTGATTTCGCCTCCAACAACGAGTAACCGAATTCAGCTCGTAGCGTCTTCTTCAACAGAATCTTGTCGAACCCGACATTCCAGCCATTTATCACCAAGTGCTTCATGGTGTCACCCCATCGTGAAGGATACCGGAGTGTCTGAGAACTGACTCGGGCGGCCGACATCTGACCAGTCACAAAGCCGGGCGAGTCTGGTCTGGACCTTGAGAATGGGAGTTCTGCGGACAGCCTGCCTCGTGTTTGCCGAAGGCCGCTGGCCCCACCGCAGGTGGTTGCAGAAAATTAACGACCGTTCGGGCACAATCCCAAATAGAGAGTCTTCGGGCAAAACTCTGCGCCGCAATACAGGAGTTCAATGAAAAATATCACTGTAACTGTGCCAGACGAGGTTTACCTGCTTGCGCGGGTGTATGCAGCCAGGCAGGGTACCTCCGTCTCCGCTCTCGTCCGCCGCTTCCTCGAATCCCTGGACGAGCAATCGTTCCCGGGGCTTGTCCTCTGGGACGGTGATCAGGACGATGAACAGGAAAATCTCGAAAAAAGGGTACCCCCCTCCCCCCTATTTCCTGTGGAACTGTGAAATTGTGAGGGCGGATCGCGCTTTTCAGCCTTTTGCCGGCGGTTTCAGCCCCAGCTCTTTCATGGCAATCTGCAAATCGGCCCAAGCTTCTTTCTTCTGGCGGGGATCGCGCAGCAAATAAGCCGGGTGATAGGTGACGATGAGCTTGGTCCCGCGCACGGCGTGAACCCTGCCGCGCAGGCCGGCCAGCGGCTGGCGCGCGCCCAGCAGCCACGTGGCCGCAGTGGCTCCCAGAGCGACCAGAACCTCGGGGCGGATCACGTCGATCTGGCGGAAGAGGAATGGCGTGCAAGTGGCGCCCTCTTCAGGCTCGGGGACGCGGTTGCCGGGCGGGCGGCACTTGACCACGTTGGCGATGTAGACATCTTCGCGCCGGAGTCCCATGGCGGTGATCATGTTGTTGAGCAGTTGCCCCGCCTTACCAACAAAGGGCAGCCCTTGGGCGTCTTCGTCCGCGCCGGGGCCTTCGCCGACAAACATGAGCCGCGCCGAGGGCGAGCCGTCGCCGAAGACCAGCTTGTTGCGGCCTTCATGGAGCGCGCAGCGAGTGCAGTCGCCGATCTCATCGCGGATAAGTTGAAGAGCGGCGGCGCGGTCAACAGCGGGAACTGCGTCTGCAATGGCTGGAGCTGAGGGAAACGGCTTGCGGGGCGGAATCGGCTGATCCTCCATTTGGATGGCCTGAGGCGAGTTATGAAGCTGAGGTGCGGTCACGGCTTGCGGCTCGACCGGCTCGGCGGCCAACTTGGCCAAGAGCGCCGGGTCCACGGGACGGCGATAGAACTCCGTGAGGCCAAGATCGCGATAGAAGCGGATGCGGGCTGTAAGAGCCTGGCGAGTTGCGGAATCGAGCGGTTGCGCCAACTGTTTTACTCCACTTTCAAATCCGCCTGTTGCGCTGCTCCGCAATCCGCAGATTTTCCGAGCGCTGTCGACACAGGGCCCAAGGCCGCAAAGATGCCGCTCAAAAGATTCGCGGCAATGAAGGAAACGGGGGAAACTAACTGGCCAGTATGGGAATGGCCGGGCCTTCCACCACCGGCTTGACCACCGGCACGTCGGTTTTGACGTAGGAAATTTTGCCTGCGTTAATCTCGTCCTGCGCAATGCGGCAGGGCTTGGTGGACTGAGTGGAGACCAGGGCGCGGGATCCGTTCTGCAACTGTCGAGCGCGGCGGGCAGCCACCATTACCTTGCGGTAGTTCGAGTCGAAGCCGGTTTCAATCGTCATCGGGTTCCTCCTTGCCGTCCTTTTCATCAATGGAGTCCTCCTCATCGGAGTCCTCCAAAAAAGGCAATTCCCGCTGGCCTGCGGGATGGAGAATCCCGAAAGCCTCGAGCACGGGTTTCAGCCTGTCCTGCGAGTTCCCTTGCAGGCAACCCGCAGCCACTTCCAACACCCTACGCGAACGATAAGCAATTGGCTCATCGTTGCGATAGAAGCGTTCGGCCTGCACGATGGCTTCCAATTGAGCCACCGCCCGGTCGAGAGTGTCATTGACCAGAATATAGCCGTATTGGCGATAATTCTCAATCTCTTTGCTGGCTTCACCCAGGCGGCGATAAACTTCTTCCTCGTTTACCACGCCTTCGGCTCGGCTGCGATTGCGCAGTCGCGTGCGCAACACCTTGGGGTTGGGCGGCAAGACAAAGATGCTCACTGCCTCGGGCATGGCGGCGCGAACCTGCGCCGCGCCTTGCACATCGATGTCGAGCACCAGATCGTGGCCATCGCGGCGGGCCTGTTCGAGCGAGTTGCGCGCTGTGCCGTAGTAGTTGCCGAAGACCTCGGCGTGCTCCATGAACAGTCCGCCGGCGAGCATCCGCTCAAACTCCTCGCGGGTGGTGAAGTGATACTCGCGGCCGTCCTGCTCAGAGCCACGCGGAGCTCGCGTGGTCCAGGAGACGGAAAACTCGATTCCGCTCAACTGCTTGCGCACCTCGTTGACCAGCGTGCTCTTGCCCGAGCCCGAAGGCGCCGAAATGATAAAAAGAATTCCTGCCACGTTGCGATTGTCCTCGTGGGCGCTTTTGAAGAGGTTTGCGCCTTGCTGTCTTTTTATTCTACGTTCTGAATCTGTTCGCGGGCTTTTTCGATCTCTGACTTCATGGCCAATCCAAGTTCAGTGATGCGCGTTCCCTTGCCGCCCGCGCCGCCGGTCTTGGAGAGTAGCGTGTTCGCCTCGCGATTCATCTCCTGGAGCAGGAAATCGAGTTTTTTGCCGATTTCGCCGCCGGCCGCCAACAGCTCGCGGAAGTGGCCGATGTGGGTGGTCATGCGCTCCAACTCCTCGGCAATGTCGCTGCGCTCGACCATCACGGCGACTTCCTCCAGCAATCTCTGCCGGTTGAACTCCGGGCCGGTGGCCGCGAGAAGCCGCTCGGTGAGCCGCGCCTGATAGCGTTCTTCAACCTCGGAGCGCAACGCCGCGACGCCTTCAGTGGATTCGGCCAGGCGATCCAGCGTTCCGTTCAGAATCGCCACAAGAGCCTCGCCCTCACGCGCGCGCATGATCTTCAACTCTTCAAGCAGAGGCGCAATCTCAAGCTGCACGCTTTCGACGAGCGCGGCCTGGTCGTCGTCTCCGCTCGTCCGATTATCGTTTTGCAGCGCGCCCGGCAGGCGCAGGATGGCGTTCAGATCGGGCTGCTGGCCGGTTAGTCCATTCTCCTCGCGAGCGGCGGAGAAAGCTGCCAGGTAGCCGTTCACGAGATCGCGATTGTAGCCGGCGGTTTGCTGGCTGGAGCGATCGACCTGAAGCGTCAGATCCACGTGGCCGCGGACGAGCGTGTCCTTGAGCGCCTTGCGCAGCTCCATCTCCAACGCGTCGAGGCCTGAAGGCAGCCGCAACTGCACGTCGAGAAAGCGATGGTTGACGCTCTTGACGTTGAGCGTGTAGCTGAGCTGTTCCCCATTGGGCAAGGGCACGCGAACTTGAGAGCGCGCAAACCCGGTCATCGAATAAATCGGCATGTTGTTCCTCAAACTACGGTTCTAACATCTGGATTCGCTCGGCGTGAAGGGTACGGGCTTCAGCCCCTGAGGGAATTTTCTGCCTGGAAACCCAATGAATTCACAAAGAACGATATCTTCAGCCAACCTTGCATCGATTGGATTCCGCCGAATGTACTCCAGATGTCTCTTCCAGTCTTCTTCATCTCGGATGCGATGGTCTGTAAATCCCGCCTGCCATATCTCTCCATTCCATTCCAACTCTCGCTTGGCTCGGAATGAGAATCCGCCCTTAATCAGTTGCACCGACTTCTCAACCGTCTCGAATGGTGTGATGAGTAAATGGAGATGGTCCGGCATCACCACAAAAGCATGAAGTTTGAATCCTGTTCCGTCGTAATGCGCAAGTGTAGAAAGCATCAACCGCGCCCAACGCTCATGGCGAAAAAAAGGCTTGCGGCCCGCTGTCTGTGTCGAGACGAAGTAGGCGTATTCGTTGCTCCGAATTGTTTCTCGCCTGGGGCGCATCCTGTTCCCTCAGGGGCTAAAGCCCCGGTCTTATGCCTGGTTAATGTACGGGCTGAAGCCCGTACCCTTCAGCTAGAGCCCATACCGTTCAGCTAAAGGCGGCTTTTCCCTTAGTCCCTGATCCCTGTTGCCTGCTCTTCCGGCACGTCCATGAATTGCAGTTGATAGAGCCGCTGATAGGTGGGCGAGATTTCCAGCAGTTCATCATGAGAGGCGATGGCGGTGATGCGCCCGTCTTCTAGCACGGCAATGCGGTTGGCACGGCGAATGGTTCCCAGCCGGTGAGCAATGACCAGCACGGTGCGGTTCTGCATCAGATTGGCCAGCGCGGCCTGCACCAGGGATTCGCTTTCTGCATCCAGTGACGAAGTGGCCTCGTCAAGAATCAGGATGGGCGCATCTTTCAAGATGGCGCGGGCGATGGCCAGGCGCTGGCGCTCGCCGCCGGAGAGCCGAAAGCCTTTTTCGCCGATTACGGTGTCGTAGCCTTGCGGCATGCCCATGATGAAGTCGTGGGCCAGGGCGTTGTGCGCGGCCTCTTCTACGAGTTTCAAGTGGACTTCCGGCCGGCCGTAGGCGATGTTGTTGCGCACCGTGTCGTTGAAGAGGATGGTCTCCTGCGTGACCTGGGCAACATTACGGCGGAGTGAGCCCAGCGTGAGGTCGCGCAGGTCGCGGCCGTCGATGAGAATGCGGCCGCTGGTCACGTCAAAGAAGCGCGGAATCAGGTTGGCCAGGGTGGATTTGCCCGCGCCGCTGGGGCCTACCACCGCCAGCACTTCGCCGGTGCGCAGCTCGAGATCCACGTGGTGCAGAATCTGGTGTTCGCCCTCGGCGGTCGAGTAGGAAAAGCCCACGTCCTCAAACTGGACGGACTTCGCAAAGCCCTTCAAAGGAGTCGCGTGCGACCGCTCTTTTACGTCGTCCTCGGTATCGAAAAAGCCGAAGATGGAAGCCGAAGCGCCCATGGCCTGCTGGAAGCTGTTGTAGAAGTAAGCGAACTTGCGCACCGGATCGTAGAGCTTGAAGAGCAGGATGATGAAAGCGCCGAACATGCCCATGGTCATGCGGCCACGAATGATTTCATTGCGCCCGATGAACAGCATCATGGCAATGGCGATGGCGCCGATTGAGTCCATCAAGGGAGAACTGATGGCCTGGATGCGCACGTTGCGCAGATTGGCGCGGAAGAGGCGGCTGGCGGCTTTCTTGAAGCGCAGAACCTCCCACAGTTCTGTATTGAAGGCCTTCACGATGCGGTTGCCGGTCACTGTTTCGTGAAGGATGTTCTGGATCTCGGCCAGCTTGTCCTGACCGGTACGGGTGCGGGTGCGGACTTCCCGGCCGATCTTGCGCGAAGAAGTGATGACCACGGGAATAAACAGCAGCAACGCCCAACTAAGACGCCCGCCCATAGTGATAACGAGGACCAGGCCGACAATGAAGGTAAAGAACTGCTGAAGGAATTCGCTGATGACCGAGCTGACCGCAACCTGCACGCGATCCACGTCGTTGATAAGCGTGGAAAGGATGGTGCCCGTGGCGTGCTTGTGAAAGAAGCTGGAAGAACGCCGCAGCGTGACTTCGTAGAGGTGGTTGCGCAGATCGGTGATGGTGCCGAAGCCGGCGTAATTGACCAGGTAGGTGCCTGTGTAATCGCACAAACCCTTGGCCAGCGTGGCAAGGACCAACGCGCAGGCCACCACGGTCCATGCGTTGTGCATGTGCAGGAAAGGAGGGACCGCGCTTCTAAGGTCGAAGTGCCAGGGGCTGTTGGTGAGTCCCAGCGTGATGGGGCCCTCGGGAGCATCGGGCCTGAGAACCTGGTCGAAGATAGGCTGCAGGAGGAGGATCCGGAAGGTGTCAAGCGCTCCAACCATGGCCAGCAGCAACACGCCGGGCAGCAGTTCCAGCCAATAAGGAAGCCCGTAGCGCAGCAGGCGCGGAAATCTATTCATACCGGTTTACCCGCTAGACGCACCGAAGACTCCATCCCCGCATTATATCTGGAGGACGCGGCGAGTCAGGACTCCCAGGCAATCCGGCTGGCGGGAACATTTAGAATGGTCATTGACGTAAATCGTCTTGCGCCGGTGAATCGGCGGGAAAGCGCGCACTCATTTCTATGCAACGCTGGTCGAAACTGTTTATTCCCACTCTTCGCGAGGCCCCGGCAGACGCCGAAGTGGCCAGCCACCGCTTTCTCGTCCGCTCGGGCTACATCCGCCAGCTTGGCGCGGGCATTTACAGCTACCTTTTCCTCGGCCAGCGCTCGATCAAAAAGATCATCGGGATTGTGCGCGAGGAAATGGACAAGATCGGCCAGGAGTTTTATCTGCCGGCTCTGCTCCCCAAGGAGCCGTGGGAGCAGAGCGGACGCTGGACGGGCATGGGCGATAACATGTTTCGCCTCAAGGATCGCAAGGGCGCTGAAATGTGCCTGGGCATGACGCACGAAGAGATCATGACCACGATTGCGCGCAGCGAATTGCGCAGCTACAAGCAGTTGCCGCAGATCTGGTATCAGATTCAGTCGAAGTTTCGCGATGAAGCGCGGCCCAAGTCGGGGCTGCTGCGCACGCGCCAGTTCACGATGAAGGACAGCTATTCCTTTGATATCGACAAGGCCGGACTGGACAAGAGCTTTGAGCTGCACGACGCGGTTTATCGCAGGATTTTCACGCGCTGTGGCTTGAAGTTTGTGGCTGTCGAGGCGGATTCGGGCGCGATGGGCGGCTCGCAGTCGCAGGAGTTCATGGTCTACACCGACGCGGGCGAGGACCTGATTGCAAGCTGCCCGGCGTGCGGCTACGCGGCCAATACCGAGAAGGCTACTTCGCTGCTGGAGCATTTAGTCGAGTTGGATGCTACTGGGGATGGCAAGCCAGAGTTGATTCATACGCCGGGAATGGGCGCCATCGCCGACATCGCCGCTTTCCTCAAGATGGAGGAGTCGAGCGACATCAAGTGCGTGGCCTACATGGCGCTGAAGCCGGGTGCGGCAGATAAGCCGGGCACTTGGCACGGCGTGGCGGCGTTTTTGCGCGGCGATCACCAGGTCAACGAGACGAAACTTCTGGGAACGCTGGGAGCCGTGGAACTGCGCACCATGCAGGCCGAAGAGTTGGAGAAATACTTCAACGGCCCGGCAGGCTTCCTCGGACCGGTGGGCCTCAAGCCTGACGCCAAGCCGCTGGAAGACGGCCTGACAGTAGTGGTGGACAAATCGCTGGACGGTCGCGGGAATCTGGTTGCCGGGGCAAACAAACTCGACTACCACCTGCGCAATGTAACACCGGGCCGCGATTTCTCGTGGACTCTGATGGCGGAGATTCGCAGCGTGAACGCAGACGAGGGCTGCCCGAAGGACGGCTGCAAGGGCAAGCTGGTTGTGGGCAAGGCAGTTGAAATCGGCCACATCTTCAAGCTCGGCTACAAATACTCCGAGAGCATGGGCGCGCGTGTGCTCGATCTGAACGGCAAGGAAGTGACGCCCATCATGGGCAGCTACGGCATCGGCATCGAGCGCATTCTGACAGCGGCCGTGGAGCAATCGAACGACAAGAACGGCTTCTGGCTGCCTGCCTCGATTGCGCCGTTCACGGTGGTGGTGACGGTGACCAACATAGGCGATGCGCTTCTGAAGGAGACCGGCGAAAAGCTGGCCGCCGAACTGGAAGCCGCGGGCCTGGATGTGCTGCTGGATGACAGGGAAGAGCGCGCGGGAGTCAAATTCAAGGATGGGGACCTGGTGGGCATTCCCTACCGCATCAACGTGGGCAAGAAGACTGCTGAAGGCAAGGTGGAGTTGGTTACACGTGCGACCTCAACCAGCGTGGATGTCGCGCTGCCTGACGTGGTGGCGTTGGTGAAGGAACGCATCGAGGAAGATGCGCTGCTGTTGACGGCAGACGCGTAGGTCGCGGTATCCCACCCTGGCCGCAAACCGGGATCCCAGTGACAGGTCTTCGTCGCTGGGGTGGAAAGACAAAAACGCGGCGAGGGTGGGGCACCCGCTGTGGAGGAATCTATGAACGAGCCGGATTGAGAAGGAATTATTCCCTCAGGGGCTAAAGCCCACGTTGATTTTGCTGGGGTGATGTACGGGCTAAAGCCCGTACCCTTCAAAGCAACGACTTATTCATTGGCTCCTTAACTGTCCACAATTAACTGGCCACTGACCACTGACCACTATTCACTGTTCACTGTTTTGAAGGAGCGGCAATGGCATTGACGATCAGGATTCCGAGGCCCTCGGGCAAGCATCCCTTGAGGGTGACGCTGTTGCGCGCCGGGCTGCTGGCAATTGCGGCTGCTGCTTTAGTGTTTTTTACTGTCTTCGCCTATTTGTACGTCAAGTATCAGCACGTTGTGGACGACCGCCTCAAACAGCCGATCTTCGCTTCGACGGCCAAAATCTTTGCGGCGCCGCGCGAGGTGCGTCCGGGACAAAAACTCTCAGTTCGCCTTCTCGCAAATGAGTTGCGCGAGGCGGGCTACTCGGCCGACGGCGCCGCAGAACCCTCTGAAATGGGGACCTACAAAGAAGGCGTGCAGACTATCACCGTGCGCCCCGGACCGCAGTCGTACCACGCGCAAGACGGCGCGGTGATTCGTGTCGGCGGGGGAGTTGTGGACTCAATCTCCGACGATCATGGACAGGCGCTCTCGAGTTACGAACTGGAGCCGCTGCTCATCACCGGGCTCAGCGACGATACCAACCGCACCAAGCGGCGGCTGCTCACGTATGACGAGATTCCGCCGAACCTGGTGCAGGCCGTGCTGGCCATCGAAGACAGGCGCTTCTTTGAACACAGCGGGGTGAACTATTGGCGGCTGATGGAAGCCGGGTTTCGCGACCTGACCACCGGCCACAAGGAGCAGGGCGGCTCGACGCTGACCATGCAGTTGGCGAAGAATTTCTTCCTCTCGCCGGAGAAGCGCTTCAAACGGAAGGTGATCGAGATTATCATCACTTTTCAGCTCGAACACCGCTTCAATAAAAAGCAGATCTTCGAGATGTACGCCAACGAGATCAACCTGGGCCAGCGCGGCAGCTTTTCCATCGACGGATTCGGCGAGGCTTCGCAGTCCTACTTCGGCAAGGATGTGAGCCAGCTCGATCTATCCGACTGCGCGCTGATGGCGGGCATGATCCAGCGGCCAAATTATTTTTCGCCCTTCCGCCACGGAGACCGCGCCATCGACCGGCGAAACCTGGTGCTGGATTCGATGGTTGAAACGGGCGCGATTACGAAAGATCAAGCGGAGCACGCAAAGGCGGAGCCACTGCACCTGGGAGCAATGAGCGTGGACGCCAGCGAAGCGCCGTATTTTGTTGACCTGGTGCACGACCAACTGATGCAGAAACTGGGCGAGCGCGACTTCAACCGCGAGGGCCTGCGGATTTACACCTCGCTCGACCCCGATCTGCAACGGGCAGCGACAGCAGCGGTGGAAGCCACAGTTCATGTGGTGGATGCGCAGGTGGACAAGCTGCATGCGCACCGCAAGCCCGGCGAGACGTACATCTATCCGCAGGTGGCGCTGGTTGCTCTGAATCCGCACACGGGGCAGATACTGGCGCTGGTGGGCGGGCGCAACTACGGAAACTCGCAGTTGAATCATGCGGTAGCCAAGCGGCCCACAGGCTCCATCTTCAAGCCATTTGTATATGCCGCGGCCTTCAATACCGCAGTCCAGGGCAACATGCTGCCCGGCCAGACCAAGCTCTTCTCGCAGTTGACCATGCTGAGCGATCAGCAGAGCACCTATGACGTGGGCACCTCTCAGGAGTACACGCCGCGCAACTATGAGGGCGTCTATCACGATCAGGTAACAGCGCGGTACGCGCTGCAGCAGTCGCTGAACAACGCCACCATCGGCCTGGCCTCCATGGTGGGCTTTGATCAGGTGGCAGCGCTGGCCCGCGAAGCCGGTGTGAAGAGCGCTCGTGGAACGCCATCGGTGGCCATCGGCTCCTATGACGCAACGCCTATCGAGATGGCCGGGGCCTATACGATTTTCGCCAATAAAGGTGTTGGCCTGGAGCCGTGGATGCTGGCCAGCGTGCGCACTTCGACGGGCGACGTCGTTACCGATTACACGCCCAGTTCCAAACAGGTGCTGGACGCGCGTGTAGCCTACCTGACCACCAACATGCTGGAGAACGTGATCAATCATGGCACGGGCGCCGGAGTGCGCGGCCTTGGATTCACCTCGCCGGCCGCGGGCAAAACCGGCACCAGCCACGACGCATGGTTTGCGGGATTCACTTCCAACCTGCTGTGCATTGTGTGGGTGGGCAACGACGACTACACCGATGTAAAGATCGAGGGCGCTCACGCCGCCGCGCCGATCTGGGCGGAGTTCATGAAGAGAGCCGTCGCCCTGCCGCAGTACTCTGACACCAACACATTCACGCCGCCCGAGGGTGTGCAAATTGTCGCCATTGACAAGGTCAGCAACTTGCTCAGCGATGCAACTTGCCCCGACGACAGCGCCGATGTGGCGTTCCTTGACGGCACCGCGCCGACCGAGACCTGCGACCATCCCGAGGAGCACCGCAGCCTGCTGCAGAAGATCTTCGGGACAGGCAAGAGCGCGAATTAATGCAACTGCGGGCGCAGCTCCTTTGAGATGCCTGACGCCTTGAGATTTCCTATACTCTCTGTGCTGTTGATGGGCGAAGCGTGCCATTTTGACGGCCTGGTCACTGCCGGCGGCCCGCTGGAACAGGAGAGCCTGCGCCGTGAGAATCGATGCAGGTGCTATAATTTCTGCGATTTCCCGCAACTTTCCATTCCGTACCGAGTTTGAATGTGGAAGTATTATTGGCACAACCGACTGTCGTGAGGTGAAAGATGAAGAGCGTGAAGCGAGCAAGCAGAATCCTGCTCTGGGTTTCAGTTTTGTTGTCGATTCCGGTGATGGCGGTGGCCCTGAACAACAACAAAGCCCCGGCTCCAGCTCCGGCCCCAGCCTCCCACCCGTCGGCTCCGGCCTATCATCCATCGGCTCCCGCCTATCACCCGTCTGCTCCGGCGCCTTCGCATCCGTCCTATAGTCCTCCGGCGTCTCATCCGTCTTACAATCCCGCGCCCTCGCATTCTTACAGTCCGCAGAGTGGAAGCAGTCCATCAGCCCCGGTGCATAGCTATACGCCGGGCTCGCCGTCGGCCGGGAATTCATCGGGCACGCACTCTTACACTGGGGGCGCCACAACCTACACCCCGCACGTCTACACTCCAGGCTCTCCCGCGACATCTCACCCATCCGGTAGCACCATCGTCAGCGGCGAGGGTGCGCGGACGACCAATGGGGTAACGACATACACTCCTCATGCCTCGACCGGGACGAGCTACACCCCGGCAGCTCCACCCACTCCGCACGTCAACACCTACACTCCCGGAGCCCCAGCCGCTACACATGGCAGCAGTTACGCTCCGGCGGCGCCGGGCGGCGGTGCTTCCACTCCGTTTGCCTCGCCCGGGGGCAATTCCTATGCTCCTCATAGTTCGGCGGCCCCAACCGCAGCAGGCGGCAACTCCTTCACACCACATAGCAATTCGCCAGCAGGCGCATTTGGCGGCGCGACACATACCGTATACAACGTGCCGGGTTCTACGGGAGCAACAGCCGGCAAGCCGGGCGCGGGCAGCTCCACGCTGGGGCAAGCTGGATCGCAATCCGTGCTGCATCAGGTGAACACGGCGCGCACTGGCATGACCGGCATCAACAAGCGGTCGATCCCTCCTGGCCAGGTGGCCGTTCATGGGGATAAGAGCCTGACCGTGACCGCAACCAACGGGCGCAACTACAATCTGCGCCCCAATGGAACCCTGGCTTCTTACAGCGCGCACGGACAGAGCGCATCGTTCCACGCGAATGGACAACTGGCTTCCGTGCATACGGCCAACATGGACATCGCGCACGGCCCACATGGACAGAGAACCATAATCAGCGAGCGCCCCGATCACAGCAGGCTGGTTTCAACCGGGCCGCGCAGAGGCTATTTGGAACACTCGGTCTCTTACCACGGACACGACTACGTGCAGCGCACTTATGTGCACGGAGGCCACAGCTTCACGCGCGCGTATTCCGGCTACCACTATCACGGGAGAATTTTCTACAACTACTATCCGTACTACTTCTACGATCCATTGTTTTACGGATGGGCCTATTACCCCTGGGGCGCACCTGTGCCCTATGGATGGGGATGGGCAGGCTCGCCGTGGTTTGACTTCTACGCAGGATTCTTCTCTCCCTGGGACGCGTATCCCAGCGGAGCCTATTGGCTGACGGACTTCCTGATCGGCCAGACACTTGAAGCGGGGTATCAGGCGGATGCACCGGCAGGCGGCTACGCTGGGAACGATGCCACGCCGCCGGGAGACGATGAGGCTTACGCTCCAGCCAATACGCCCATCACTCCGGAGATCAAGCAGATGATCGCCGAAGAGGTGCAGCAGCAACTGGCTTATGAGAACGCCGCCGCGGCAAAGCCAGATGACGCGCCCGCGCTTGCCGGCCTGCCGCAGGTGTTGACGGCCAACCATTTATTCGTGGCCAACCAGGCCCTCAACGTAGCCACAGCGGATGGGCAGCAGTGCGGGCTCTCGACCGGAGACGTGATCAAGCTGGTGGCCACGCCGCCGGACGACGCGACTGCAGCGGACCTGGTGGTGGTCAGCAGCAGGAAGGGCGACTGCCCGGCCGGGCTGACTGTGAGCGTGCCTCTCGAAAGCCTCCAGGAGATGCAGAACAACTTCCGCGCCCAACTGGATTCCGGCCTGCAGAAATTGCACGCACAGCAAGGCCAGAATGGCCTGCCGGGCGCACCGTACTCGGCCATTGCCCCGCCGCCCCGGCCATCAGATGAGCCTCCGGCGGACAACGAGAATGTGCAATCGCTCCTCGATGCCCAGCAGCAGCAAGCCAACCAGACCGAGACCAGCGTAACTCAATCGGCCTTTTCCACCGGTCCGCAGGCTCATTAGGCCTCACAGCGTTGTTCGTTCCACGGCGGAAGCGCGGAGAGAATCCCTGCTTCCGCCTTTGTCGTGAAAGAAAGGCAAAATCATGAACATGAGAAAGTTGCTTGCGGCGTGCCTTTTTTGCGGCATTGGTTTCACGCTTTCGGCACAACAGCCCGTTGCGCCGCTGCCCAAGCCAGTAAATGACGCGCCCGCAAACGCCGCGGTTCTGAAGTTGCTACAGGTTGGAATGCCGGAGAGCGTGGTCCTGGACAAGATTCACTCGACCAGCGATAAATTTGATACCCCTGTCGATGCGCTGGTCGCGCTCAAGCTGGCCGGAGCGACGGAAGCGGAGCTGAAAGCTATACTGGCGCAAGGCGCAGCGTCCGTTGACCCGCAGCCCGCCGGAGTCCCCGCCGCCAGCGGCCCCACCCTCGCCGAAACCATGCAGTTCATCCAGGAAAAACTGAACGACCTCGGTAAGATCGCCTGGGTCGAGTTTAACCAGGACGCAACCAACGGCGGCACTTCGACCGATACCATGACGAACGAGACCAGCAATGTTGTTGCTGATGCGAACCAGTGCCGTATCTCCTACTACCGGAAGGGGGCGCAAAACGGCAAAATCACCCGGGACGAGAATCGCGCGTTTCTGCTTCGTGATGTTCAGGAGATCGTAGTCAAACCTCTGGAGCAGTTTGAAAACGAATGGCTGGCGAAGAATGGACACCCGGAGTTAGTCGTCACATCCACTAACCCGCCCATGACGGTGCTGGTTCTGCGACAACCCCACGGCGAGGATTACACCTTCCGCTTCACCGACGCTAACCTTGCCGACCGCGTGGCCAAGGCGATACTTCATGCCGTCGAGCTGTGCGGCGGCGGCAACAAAGACAAGTTTTAGAGCAGAATGCGTTCGGCCGCGAACGCGAATTCGCGGCCGGAGAATACTCAACGTCAATCAGTACTTGACAATGGCCGCAAACGAGTCGGGCTTGAGGCTGGCGCCGCCCACCAGTGCGCCGTCGATCTCTTCCTGACCGATCAGCGACGTGGCGTTATCCGGCTTGACGCTGCCGCCATAGAGAATGCGCACCGCAGCGGCGACTTCCGCGCCCAGCAACTTGGCCACTTCAGCGCGAATGATCTTGTGCGCGTCGACGGCGATCTCCGGCGTAGCGGTCTTGCCCGTGCCGATGGCCCACACGGGCTCATAGGCGATGACGATGGGCGCGGCTGCTTCAGCCGTGATGCCGGCGAAGGCTCCGGCGATTTGCGTCTTGAGCACCTGGGAGGTCTTGCCCGCCTCGCGCTCGGCCAGCACTTCACCCACGCAGACCACGGGAATCAGGCCGTGCTTCAGCGCGGTGTGCAGCTTCTTGTTGACGATTTCGTCGGTCTCCGCGAAATATTGACGCCGCTCGGAGTGGCCGATCAGCGTGTGCGTTCCGCCCACAGCCAGGAGTTGGCCCACCGAAGTTTCGCCGGTGTAAGCGCCCTCTTCGGCGAAGTGGATGTTCTGCGCGCCGACCGCGACGTTGCTGCCTTTGGCTGCTGCAATCGCAGTGGGCAACAGAACTGGCGATGGAAACAGAGCGATCTCGTCGCGGGAGTGCCCGGCAACGAGGGGCAAAAAGGCGTCGACAAAAGCCTTGGCTTCGGCAGGCGTCTTGTACATCTTCCAATTAGCGGCAATGAGAGCTTTACGGGCCATTTTTTCGGAACTCCTCTGTGTGATTTTAGTGGATGGGGCTGAGTCATGGGGTGACGGCGGGCACAGTGCGGCAGAAAACGAGAAACCGCGGCGAATGAATGGCTCGCTTGCCTAGTCTTGAGATCCTAATGTCAGGATGGCGGTCAAATCGGATGGCACTTCTCCGTTGCAGAATGCGAATCGGTGGTCGGAGTCGCCCAAATCCATGGTGAAGTGATACCAGACGCCGTCTTGAAGGATGCCCATATTCCATGGGCCGGAGACCGAGTCAGAAAACTGCCAGACAATGTGGTAACCTTCTTCGTTGGTAAAGCCTTCGTTGTCTGCTTGAATGACGGCTTCTCCGCGCTCCCAGAGGGCCGAACGCAAGGCGTGCAGAGCGTTGCCGCCCTCTACCGTCTCCGCTCCTTGCAGGTGCTGGAACGCGTAGATCGTTTTGACTTCGGCAAGATATTCCGCAAGCCATTGAACACCGCTTTCCGGCTTGCAATCCTGGAGATCCTCGATGAATTCCGCGACTGCATCCTGGCCGATTGAACCGGCGCTGACGGGGTTGCGCTCGATCAAAGCGACCTCGACGTCATCCTCGCTGGAAAGCAGAAGAGTCTCCCACTCCTCTTCGCTTCCCTCTTCGATGGTCAGTTTGTACTCTGGATGCTCTGCCTGAATCAACTGCGCCAGTTCCTCACAGGAAGGAAACTCTTCATCTTTCGACAAGACTCGCGTGTAGTAGGCCAAAGGCTTTCTCCAGATAGGGCGCTCGATTGCCCCTGTATTCCGAGTTTAATCTGTCACGAGCTGAACAGGAAGCCGCGCAGCCCTTTCACAGTCTCACAGGAAATAGGGGTACCTTGGTGAACGGAAACGAGGAGTGGCGCTGCATCGGTTCTACAGATGCAGCACTTCAGTGCAGAATGCGCTCGCCTTCAGAATCTTTGTGCGGCCCAGCTTATCCAGCTCAAGCAGCCCCGACCGTTTGTCCCCGGTGACTGCGTAGTCGGGCTGCGCGGCTTCAATCAGGTCGAGAAGAAAGCTGTCTGTCGGATCGGCAGCCTCATGCCTGCGGGGCAACGGCCCTTCCCACACGGTTGCACCGTAGATGTGACTGAGCATGGTGCCCACCAGATGGGGTTGAAACAAGTCCCGAAACTTGGGGTTCCGGCTCGCCGCTCGGATTTCATTGATCTGGTGCTGGCAGGTGAGCAGTTGGAATCTGCCAGCGCTCCAAGCATGAACGATGCGTGCTGGAATACTGCGGGGGGAAATCAGCGCGCTGAAATAGATATTGCTGTCCAGCAGGACCAGCATCAGCGCACCCGCGTCCGCGCCCATGCAAGGGACTCTTCGATGGCCGCTTCAATCTCTTCCGGGTCCGCGTTGGCATTATGCTCGTAGGCCGCCCTCCGTGCCGAGTCGAAGATGTGCTTATTGACCGCTTCCTCAACAAAACGCGAGAGATCGCCCTTTTTGCCGCCTCCTCCGTAAGCGAGAAACTGGCGCAGGGATCTGTCGGTCTGCTTGGAGACAACGAGGTTCCAGCGAGTGGTGGTTGTAGACATAGGTAGACTCTCCATATCTAATATACACCTAAACGCCTAAACAGATAAACACACAAACGCCTATCGATGGAGCGCGTTCAGACCGCGGACCGACGAGTGGAATCGGCCCGTCTGGAGTATGCTCCATGGTGAATGTAATTTGGTGTGGAGTTGTCGGTTAAACGGTTACTCCATGAAGGTTTTGAGGAGGGTTTCCCGGATGACCGAGATTCGAACTCATCCCATAACGGATAGCTTCATCGGATGCGAAAACCCAATTAAGCTTGAGACTACACCGAGAACTCGCCGATTCTTTCTGCCCTCTTTTTCAAAGGACGAGCAGGGGAACCTGCATTTACGGGGCAAATTGGTCTACCAAAAGAAGGCAAGTACCGGCTGGGTGGATGAAGAGGGATTTTCGCTCAGAGACGTTAAAGCGGGTGATGCTATTAGCTTCGAGTTAGATACCGAGGCGATGAACAATTTCCTCAATGGAATCAGTGTCTTGATCGAGACAGCCAAGATTCCATCGATCAAAGAGCGATCTGCGAAAATCAACGTAGCACTGCGGAACAAGGTGATTGAGTTCGATGATGAGACACGCAAGCTTACAATCGAGAGCCTGATCAACAAAGGCTACGGAAGTAACTTCTGGAGTGAGCTTGCTGCGCTGAAACCAGATGAGGCGGAAAAATTTGCCGACAATCAGATTCTTAGCAGGCGGAAGGCTTCTGTGCGGGAATTCGAAGAGGCAATGCAGGAGTTGGCTTGGAATGAGCCTGAATGGGGAAAGTTTTTCGATAAGAATAGATGGATTTTTGGTTTAGGGCTTCGCCATCAGTTTCTAAGTCAGCTACAGGGGCAAGCTCACTACGGAGGGACTGATCTCACCGGTCGAGGGACTCAGAAGGGAGATTTCCTTCATCACACGGAGGGCTTTGCAAGATTCGTTGTACTTGTAGAAATCAAGCGACCAGATTCAGAAATCTTTCAGACGACCGCGAAAGGACAGAAGTATCGCAACGGCGTGCCGGGATTCGATGTCGAGTTTGCAAATGCCCTATCTCAGGTCCAAGTGAACGCCCGCACTTGGGAGCTAGAAGGCAGCCAAACTGAAGCGAACAAAAACAAACTGGAGCCTCAGCGCATTTACACTATTCAGCCTCGTTCGCTGCTCATCTATGGATCCACGAGCCAACTCGACACGTTAGAAAAGCGCAATTGCTTTGAAATTTTCCGTGGACAGCTGAAAAACACCGAGATCGTCACTTACGACGAACTGCTGAACAGGGCAAAATTCATCATTGGTGAGATGTCAGGCACAGCCGATCAGGCGGAATAGGCCAGACCGGCTGTGCCTTACCTACTTATCGGTCAGCGCTTCTACCCCGGGGAGCTTCTTGCCTTCCAGGAATTCAAGCGACGCACCGCCTCCAGTGCTGATGTGTGTGATCTGGTCGGCCAGGCCGGTCTTGTTGATGGCCGAGACCGAGTCTCCGCCGCCGATGATGGAGATGGCCGCGCGGTTGGCCGCAACAGCATGGGCGATGGCGTTGGTGCCCACGGCGAAGCGGGGAAATTCGAAGACGCCGGCTGGACCGTTCCAGACAATCGTCCGAGCGGTCGAAACCACTTCTTCGATGGCCGCGATGGACTTGGGGCCGACGTCGAGGCCCTGCCAGTCGGCGGGAAAATCGACCGAGCAATCCCACGGCTGGGTTTTGGCGTCGGCGGCGAACTTGTCCGCGAGAATGTTATCGACCGGCAGCAGCAGTTTGACGCCTTTGGTCTTGGCCTTCTCGATGGCGGCTTTGGCCATGTCGATCTTGTCTTCTTCGACCAGAGACTTGCCGGTGGCCACGCCCAGCGCGCGCTGGAAAGTGTAAGCCATACCGCCGACGATAACCAGCGTATCGACCTTGTCGAGCAGGTTGTCTATCACGTCAATCTTGCCGGAGATTTTGGAGCCGCCGATGATGGCCACAAATGGCTTTTCGGGCGATTCCAGTGCCTTGCCGAGATAGGTAATTTCATTTTCCATCAGCAGGCCGGCCACAGCGGGCTTGAGAAAGTGAGTGATGCCCTCGGTGGAAGCGTGGGCGCGATGGGCGCTTCCGAAGGCGTCGTTGACATAAACGTCAGCCAGCGATGCCAGCGCCTTTGAAAAGGCCGGATCGTTGGCCTCTTCCTCGGCATGGAAGCGCAGATTCTCAAGCAGCAGAACCTGGCCGGACTCGAGCTGGCGGGCCATTTCGCCGGCAACCTCGCCAACGCAATCGGGCGCGAATGCCACGTTGACATCTTCGCCCAGGGCCTTGTCGAGCAACTCGCGCAGGCGGTGAACCACGGGGCGCAGCGAATACTTTGGATTTGGCTTGCCTTTGGGACGGCCCAGGTGCGAAGCCAGAATAACCTTGGCTTTGTGCCGGATGGCGTAAACGATGGTGGGCAGCGTGGCCGCGATACGGGTGTCGTCGGTGATGGTCGAGCCGTCTTCAGTGAGCGGCACGTTGAAATCGACGCGAATGAAGACCCGCTTGTTGGCCAGATCGATGTCGCGAATGGAGAGCTTGGGCATGGGAGCGGCCTTTCTTGAACTTCGGTTACGGGGTAATTTTGGGGCCCGGTGCGGCGCCGGTTTCAGTGTCGGAAATCACGGCGTCCATCTCGATCTCAACTCGCCAGGAAGGGTCGAGCAACTGAGATACCACCACCATGGTAGCAGCGGGACGGATCTCGGAAAAGTATTCGCCATGCACCAGTCCCACGGCCTCCCAGTCTTCCGGGTGGACCAGGTAGATGCGCGTGCGGACAACATCCTGAAGAGAAGCGCCGGCCTCGGCCAACGCCTTGGCGGCAATTTCGAAGACGCGCCGCGTCTGGCCGGCAGCGTCCCGCTCCTTGGCGCCCGCCGGGGCGGTTCCGGCAAGAAACACCGCATTGCCTATGCGCACCGCGCGGGAAAAACCGATGATGGGCTCGAAGGGGGACTTGCCGCTGATATTCTTGCGCATGGCTCTCGGGGAACAGAAATAGTGGAACAGGGATTAGGGAACAGAAAGTAGGAATCAGGGAACAGAAAGCAGTGGCCAGGGATCGGAAAAACCGACCACTGACCACTGTTCGCTATTTGCGGTTACAGGCCTTTTTTGGCCAGGAAGCCGATCAGATCGACGACGCGGCTGGAGTAGCCCCATTCGTTATCGTACCAACTGAGCACCTTGACGCTGTTGCCCACCACCTTGGTCAGCGGCGCGTCAACGATTGAACTGCGCGCGTCGCCCTTGAAGTCAGAGCTGACCAGCAGGTTGGTGTCGTAGCCCAGAATTCCCTTCAGTTCGCCCTCTGACGCCTTCTTGAAGGCGGCGTTCAGAGCTTCGGCGGTGATGGGCTTCTCGGCGATGAAGGTCAGATCGACGATGGAGACATTGGGTGTGGGCACGCGGATGGCAAAGCCGTCCAGCTTGCCCGCGCTCTCCGGAATGACCAGCTTGAGAGCCTTGGCGGCGCCGGTCGAGGTGGGAATCATGCTCAAGGCAGCGGCGCGGGCGCGGCGCAGATCCTTGTGCGGGAAGTCGAGGATAACCTGATCGCCGGTGTAGCTGTGGATGGTGGTCATAATGCCGCTAACGATGCCGCATGTTTCCAGGATGACCTTGACGACGGGCGCCAGGCAGTTGGTGGTGCAGCTGGCGTTGGAGATGATATTGTGCTTGGCTGCGTCGTACTTGTTCTCGTTGACGCCCAGCACGATAGTCAGGTCCTCGTTGGAGGCCGGAGCGGAGATGATGACCTTCTTCACGGTCGCGCCGAGGTGAGCCTTGGCCTTGGTTGCGTCAGTAAAGTGGCCGGTGGACTCAACGACGACTTGTGCGCCGACGGAAGCCCAGTCCAGCTTGGCGGGATCCTTCTCGGAGAAGACCTTGATCTTCTTGCCATCGATGGCGATGAAATCTTCGCCGGCGGTGACTTCATTTTTCAGGTTGCCCAGGATCGAGTCGTACTTGAGCAGGTGGGCCAGCGTCGCGGGGCTGGTCAGGTCGTTGACGGCAACAAAATCGATCTCCTTATTGCCAAGCGCGGCGCGCAAAACATTGCGGCCAATGCGGCCGAAGCCATTGATTCCAACTTTAACTGCCATTTGTGTGTTCTCCTTCATAGTCGGTGCGACTGTGGTTTGAGCTGATTCAAGCTTGTTCTGGTTCGGCGGCTGAAAACAGCCCAACAGGCAATTCCACCAAACTCATGATCGTAGCATCTTCGCCAGCAGAGAAGAAATCCAAGCGCATAACTTCTCCATTTAGCGCAGAGCCTCTCGTTCCATAGTATGCCGTTCCCGATGCGGGAATGTATGTGACGGAGTGCACACCATTTGCAGCACCCTTGGGAAGTATGGTATCCCGTTATCAGTACGTATCAGTTGAAGGCGGCATGAGAAAACGTTCGAGACGCACTCCCAACATTTCCGAATCCACCGGCAAAATCGGCCAGGAACTCCCTTCGAATCAACTGCGGCCGCTGGTGCCGCTCTATCCGGACGAGGTTCCGGAGGTCGCGCAACCCCGTGAGCAGCGGCCCGGCGGGCAACGATCGGCAGAACTGCGTCCGGCTGATTCTGGACAGGATGATTCGCGGCCTGCCAGGACGGAACAGCGCCCAAGAGCCGAATCGCCGGCAAAACCGGTGCGGCCCACCAGGCAGGATTGGAATGAGTCGGCCGATGCAGGCCGCTTCGAGCTGGAAACTCAGCCCGATATGCCCTCCGTGGCGCCGCCTGAGCCGGATGCCGCCGAGCGCTCTCCGCAGGCACCCAAAGGCTATGTTGTCCTGGCTATCGGCCTGCCCGGCTCGGGCAAAACCACATGGTTCCGGCGGCGCGGCGTCACGCCGTTGTCCAGTGATTTGCTGCGCAACATTCTCTTCGACGATGTGGAGGAGCAGCGCTATCAGGGGCTGGTCTTTTCTACCCTCCGGTCGCTCTTGCGCGCAAGACTGATCGCCCGTATGCCATGGAATTACGTGGACGCGACCAACCTCTCCATCCACGAGCGCCGCCAGTGGATCAAGATGTCCAAGAGCTTCGGCTACGAGGTGCAGGCGGTCTTCTTCGACGTGCCGCTCGATGTCTGCCTGGAGAGAAACAGCAAGCGCGACCGCTCGGTGAGCGAGGATGTGATGCGCAAGATGGGCGACAGGCTGAAGCCGCCGATCTTTGAAGAGGGTTTCACTAAGATCACCGTGGTACGCGTGAAGAGTGCAAGCTAGAGGACCGTTTCCCTATGAGCACTTCCCCCGTGCCTATGCCGTATACCGAGCCGTGGCTGAGCGGAACCCATGCCGAGGTTCCGGCGGTGGGCCGCGCGGTGCTGCACGCGTTCGATCTGGCCCTCGACGACCTGACCAAGTGGACCGAAGGTCTGACTGATGCCGAGGTTCACGCGCAGCCGCTGGGACTGACTGCGATTGCTTTTCATCTGCGCCACATCGCGCGCTCGACCGACCGGCTGCTGAGCTACGCCGAGGGCAATCAATTGACTGCCGGCCAATTGGCTGCGCTCAAGGCCGAGCAGGCGGGTGAGGAGACACTGGCCGCGTTGCTGGCCGAGGTCAAGGCATCGTTCAGCAATGCGGCCGAGCGGGTACGAGCGCTGGCGACGGCCGACTTCGAGGTTTTTCGCGGCGTGGGCCGCAAGCAATTGCCCACATGCATAGGCGGCGCGCTGATTCACGTGGCCGACCACACCCAGCGCCACGCGGGCCAGGTGGTAACTACGGCCAAGGTGCTGCGGGCACTGCGACCTTAGAGCGCCACCTCCAGCGAGTCGGAGCGATGGCTGCGACATTGCGGCTTCTACCATTGTTCTCATACATTCAAAAAGCAGATATTCCGCAGGGCCTGCCGGGCACAAATGGGCAGGCCTTGCTTTGTTATGCTTGCAGCGCAGACCTGCAGTTGCTTTTACGCGGTCTGAAATGAACGGAGAGAACGACTATGCACGGCCAGAGGAATCGTTTCAGCAATCCAACGCAGCTCCTCAGTCGCATCATCCCGCAACTCAGCCTTCTTTGCATACTGTTCTGCATCCCGGCATTCGGCCAGGAGCGGGTGAATGTGTCCGTCGATCTAAGCAAAGCTGTAAACATCTTGACCGATGTTTCACTTGGAGTCCCTGCGCCAATCTCAGACGGTAACTCCTTCGATCCAGCAGGGCTTCCCTATCTGCGCGCGGCTGGCGTCACCACTGTGCGCTATCCGGCTTCTCATGGTGTGGCCGACCTCTATCACTGGTCGACAAAATCCATCACGCCCTACAAGGGCACGGAAGCTGTCAATCTCGCGCCGGGAAGCGACTTCGGCCGCTTTGCGCTTTTTGCCGAGAAATTAGGCCAGGCCGTGGTAGTCGTCAATTACGGTTCAAATATCGACGGCAGCGGCGGCGGCGAACCGGCTGAGGCAGCGGCCTGGGTCGCGTATTCCAACGGAGATGCAGCCAGCACGCAGCCGCTCGGCAAGGACTCGACCGGCAAGGACTGGCGGACTGTCGGTTACTGGGCCGCACTGCGCGGCGCTGCTCCGCGGGCCAGCGACGACGGGCTGAATTTCCTCCGCATCCTGCATCCCCGGCCCTTCGGGTTCAAGCTCTGGCAGATCGGCGATGAAGTTTACAACAACGGTTTCTACGGCACCGACCTCGACAAGGATTTCAGCAACGTCCGCACCGGCAATCCCGATCTGCATGGCCCAGCGCCCGCCGCGCTGAACGATTTTGGCAAGCTCAAGCACGATCCCAAGCTCTCCCCTTCTGCCTATGCGGAGAATCTGAAGGCATTTGCTCAAGCCATGAAGGCGGTTGACCCTTCCATCAAGATCGGCGCGACGCTTGCCTTGCCTCCAAATCCCGGCTTACACGATTCCCCAAAACGATGGATACCTGTCGTCGGAGGGCTGGAGTGGAATAAGAATGTATTGCAGGGCGCTTGCTCAAGCATCGACTTTGTCGCTCTCGATTGGTCCTTGGCCCCGACGGTTCCACCCACATGGAAGACTCTGAATGAGGAAGCTCTTCTCGACAACAAAAATCTCGGTTCGGCTGGCTATTTTCACAGCGGCTTCAGGGATCATGCCGAGGCGATCCATGTCGTCTCGGTCGTCTCGCCAAACCCGAGATTCAACGTTACCAGAGATCCAACTTCAAGCAATCGAACGCCGAACCAAAGACTCAATGTTGCCAGAGATCCGACAATGAGCAATCAAGTCGCCGATTCGAGTTCCACGCTCGCTTTCATCACCGACTCGCTCTTTGAGAACTACGGAAAATCCTGCCCCAAGGATCATTTACCGAAAATCGCCTTTGCGCCAGTCGTGATCGGCTCCTGGGAAGAGGTGGAGCATCCGGTTGTCAAGGCTCTTTGGCTCGCCGATTACTATGCTTACCTTATCGAATCCGGCGTAGTAAACATCAGTTGGAATGAGATGTATGGCGATACGATGCTTTCCGCGGATCGCAAGACACTCGGCCCCGCCTACTACGGCTTGCAAATGCTGCACATTGTGGCTCACGCCCCAGGAGATGCGTTCCTGGATGCGACTTCCAGCGCGCAGCAGATCGGAGTTCATGCCACCTATCGCCGTGACGGCTTTATCGGACTGATGCTGGTCAACAAAAGTCTGAAGGAATCGGCGGCGGTCACGGTGAGTTACAAAAACGGAAGCGCCGGAACTGCCGGCAAGCGCTTCGATTACGGCAGCGCGCAATTCGGCGCGGGAGGACCGTCGATGTCAGCGTTCACCGCAGCTGGCGATACATTCACAGTCACGGTTCCGCCATACACGATTACGGATATTGTTCTACCCAACCACAAGTAGGACAGACGTATCCGCTTATTGTTTTAAAGCTGCCGCTGTGGCCTGCTGCGCGGGCTGCAACGGCAGCGCCACCTCCAGCGAGCCGGAGTGGTGGCTACCCGGATCGAAGATCGCCAGCCGCAGCGTGGAGGCCTCCACCGGCAGCTCGACGCGCAGGTTGTGGAACATCCCATTTTCGAGGGTCAGCGCGTAGACCGCCGGCGGCATCGACGCCTCCAGGTTCTGCTTCATTCCGCCCAGCTTTTGCCCATCGGCCGTATAAGCGTAGGCGGCGATATTCAGAGCCGCATGGTGGCGGCCATCGGGCGACTCCGTCAGTTGCAGTTGCCTGGCCAGAATCGCCAGATGGATGCTGTAAGCCTGCACCATGCCGGAAAGATGCTGGGGTTTCTTTGATTTTTTGCTTCCGTTGTAGGCCGCTCTGACCGACATGGGCGAGTCCGGAGCCGCCATGGCCGGCGCTCCTTCTGGATTGATCTGCGCCTTGAAGACCAAACCCTGGGCATCGGGCGCGCCATGCACCATGGCGGCGGCAAGGCTGTCGCTCTGTACCGCGTCGGGTGTCACCGTGGCCGGATCGACCGCGTAGTAGGCGCTGCGATAAGCCAGCTTGCAGCCCGGCTTATCCACGGTCACATGAATCGAGCGCAGGCCGCCATCGAAGTTCAGATTGGAGGGCGCGTAGACCAGCGTGTAGTAGGCCGAGCCCTCGCTGACCGCGTGGCCGGCGGCTACGGCGAGCCCATTGGTATTCACGAATGCATGGCCACCGGTGGCCGCTGCAATCTCCTCCATGGTGGCGTGCGCCGCGTCCAGAGATAGAATCCAGTCATTGTGCTTTTGCATGGCCGCCGTACCGGCGCCCGGACTGGTTGGCAATCCCGGCGTAGCGGACAGGCCGCGCGCATTTGTAGACGGAGCCGAAACGGCGCCTCCGGCGGCTGAAAACGCGGGGTCATTCGCCAGTCCGCGCACGTCGATGGGATAGACGGCCGTCTGGCTGACGGCCAGCGCCGTGGCCACCTTGCGCATTTGCTCGCGCAGCACCATCATGTTGCCGATGCTGTGGCTGAAGCCTGAGGCCGAGGCCTCTGAAATATCTGAGACTGCCGAAGGCATCAGATTGGCCGCGGTTACGGTTGCTCCCGGCCCTGGATTCGGGCTGCCTTGCTCGTAGTCGACGATCAGCGTTCCCTGGTCCGCGTCCTGCGCCTTGGGCAGAACCAGCATATTGAAAGACTCGGAAAACCAGAGCAGATTCTTGCGCCCGTTCAGCGCCGCCAGAAATCGTCCCATCTCCTCAAAGGCATCCAGCGTGGTTTGCGCTTTCTGCAAGTCTTCGCTCTGCGCCGGCATGCGCAAGCCCGCCGCCTTGGAGCGCAGTGCGGCCAGCAGCTTGCCTTGATCCGTGGTAAAACCCTCCAAGAGGCTCAGGTTGTCGCCCAGGATAAAGATGGCCATCTCCACCGAGGCCGGCTTCTTCTGAATGAAATCCACAACCTGTTCGTGCGCGTAGGCCTGATCGCCGAGCGGCGTATTCAGATAGTCCAGCAGCAGCACCACCGGCGGGCCGCTGGCTGGCGTCTGCTCCAGATTCACAAAAGTATTGCTGGGCAACTGGGCGGGAGCGGGCGGCAACGTGCTGCTATCCATCTCCGGGTCGTGAACCTCAAAGGCGTGTACCGACTGCGGCTTGCGGTCCTCGAAGACGGTGAAATCCTGCTGGGTCAGGTCGGGAACCGGCTTGCCATCGGCATCCGTCGCCACCACATCCACCACAACGCGCCGTGTGGTGGTGTGAATCACCGTGATCCGCTCCTCGTCCGGCGGAGTGCCTGGCTGAACTGTGAAGGACTGCGTCTCCGGCGGCGCGGAGGCAGCGGCCGGAGCGGGACTCTGTTGGGCAACGACCGCACCGGCCATCGCGACGGCAGCCAAAACAAGAATCGAACGATAGCGCAAATCACTCCGCAACTTCATCGACGCCCTCCACAATCAGGATTTTCGCCCGGCGCCCGCGCAGGCATTCTTGTTGACAACAATATGGGTTAGCAGGAAGTTCCCGCCGTTCAAGATCCGGTGACTGCTGAATCCTGTATGTGGCCCATCTTTTCCTGCTTGGTGCGCACGTAATCCGCGAAGCTATCCTGCGGCGCGACCTCGGCGGAAACGCGCTCGACCACTGTGATGCCGGCCGATTCCAGCGCCGACACCTTCTCCGGGTTGTTGGTAATCAGTTTGACCTGGCTCACGCCCAGCAGTTTGAGCACCTCGGCCGGCAGTTCATACTCGCGGCAGTCGGCGGCAAAGCCCAGTTCGATGTTGGCCTCCACCGTGTCCATCCCCTGGTCCTGCAACTCGTAGGCTTTGAGCTTGGCCATCAGGCCGATGCCGCGGCCCTCCTGCTGCTCATAGAGCAGTATCCCCGCGCCATCTTTGGCGATACGGCGCATGGCCAATTCCAGTTGCAGCCGGCAGTCGCAGCGCAGCGAACCAAAAACGTCGCCGGTAAGGCACTGCGAATGGATGCGAACCACCGGCGGCGCGGAGTGAATGTCGCCCATCACCAGAGCCACCAGCCCCTCAACCTCGCCTTTGCCAGCGCCCGCAGCCGGACCATCACCGCAAGGGTTTGCCGCCGTCAACACGCCTTCGAAGCCCAGAATGCGGAAGGCTCCCCAGCGGGTAGGAAAATCCGCCTCGGCAATCTTCTTCACGCTTTCAAATCCCATGCGTCTATTTTACTTTGCGAGGGATGCGCGCGGCGTGCGGCAAGGGCAAGGTTCGCGGTGCAACACGCGCGGCCCGCGCTGCTACCATGAACTTTGCCAGAAAACTCATGCGCGACCATTTAGCTACACTTCTCGACGACTTTCGCCGCTACAACCGCCAGATTGCCGTGGTCCGCTTCCAGGGCAACCGGCGGCGGGCGACCACTTATGGGCAGATTGCGCAAATGGCCGGGCGCTTTGCCGCGTTGCTGGCTCAGCGGGGCATCGGACCGGGCGACCGCGTTCTCCTATGGGGAGAAAATGGCGCGGAGTGGATTGCGGCCTTCCACGGTTGCATCGCGCGCGGAGTGCTGGTGGTGCCGCTGGACGCTTACGGGACAGCGGAGTTTGCCGCGCGCGTGGCCGCCGACGTGCAGCCCAAGCTGGCGGTGGGCGATGCGCTGCTGCTTCATCAATTGCCCGCCGAATATGAGCGGCTTGCTTTCGAGGACTGGCCCGGCGCGCTGCCCGACGAAGAAGCTGCGCCAGTTGCTGGCCTTTCGCGCGAGACGCCGCTGCAGATTCTGTTTACCTCCGGTACCACAGGCGACCCCAAGGGCGTGGTGCTGACCCATGGAAATGTATTGGCCAGCGTGGAGCCTATCGAGCGCGGGGCGCAGCCCTATATGCGCTGGGAGCGGCTGCTGGCGCATCCGCTGCGCTTTCTGCACACGCTTCCTCTAAGCCACGTCTTCGGGCAGACGATGGGGCTTTGGGTTCCGCCCATCTTTGCCGCCGAGGTTCACTTCGAGAGCCGCCTGGTGGCCTCGCGGCTGATAGATACCATCAAGCGTGAACGCATCAGCGTGCTGGCCGCGGTACCGCGCGTGATGGCGCTGCTCAAAACTCATCTGGAAGCCAGCCATCCGGATCTGGAGGAGCGAATCGCCGCATCAGATGGCATCCGCGCATGGACGCGCTGGTGGCGCTTCCGCGATGTTCACTCGGAGTTCGGCTTGAAGTTCTGGGCGTTGATCTCCGGCGGCGGAGCGCTGGGCGGGCCGCTGGAGCAATTCTGGAATGCGCTGGGGTTTGTCGTGGTGCAGGGCTACGGCATGACGGAAACGAGCGCGCTGATTACGCTGAACCATCCCTTCCATGTGGCGCACGGAACCATCGGCAAGCCGATGCCGGGACGCGAGGTGAAACTGGGGCCGGACGGCGAAGTGCTGGTGCGAGGCGCGGTCATCTCCGGCGGAAGCTGGCGGAACGGAGCCTTTCAGCCGCGCAAAGACGAGTGGCTGGCTACCGGTGATCTGGCCGAAGTTGCCGACAGCGGCGAGTTGCGCTTTCTGGGGCGCAAGAGTGAAGTGATCGTAACCGCGTCGGGAGTGAACCTGCACCCCGAGGACATGGAAGCGGCCATCGAGCAGGAGCCGGACGTGCAAGCCTGCGCGGTGGTGGCGATGGAGACGGCGGCTGGGCCGGAGCCTTGCGCGGTGCTGGCCATGCGCGGGCACACAGAGCAGGCGGCGGCTTCGGCCATCGAAGGCGCCAACCGCAGGCTGGCGGAGTTTCAGCGATTGCGGCGCTGGATGCTGTGGCCGGAGCCGGACCTGCCGCGCACCTCTACCGGCAAGGTTCGGCGCAAGGCTGTAGCCGCGTGGCTGGCTGAGATTCAGGCCGCATCTGCACTGTCCGGCGCGGGCGACGATGCAGCGGCCCGCGCAAGCGCCATTGCGGCGTCGTCGGACTGGCTGCTGGCGCTGATCGCGGAAATCACCGGCGAGACGCCGACTGGCGCGGGAGACGAACTGCGCCTGACCGAGGATCTGCAACTCGACAGCCTGGGCCGCGTGCAACTAGCGGCGGCGCTCGAAGAGCGGTTGGGAATTGCGCCCGAAAGCGGCCTGTTGGAAGAGGTAGAAACGCTTGGGCAGTTGCGCGCACTTGTGGCCGGCGAGACCGACGCTGCGCGAACAGAAGTGGCAAAGACTCAAGTTCCACAGGATACTTCCAGAGCGCATGACTCCGGGGAAACACAGATGGGTTCAAGCCCTTCCCTGCCAGCTCCCATCGATTCTCCCGGCATTGTTGCCGAGCCAAGTGAACCCGAGCCGGAACGACACATTTACCCGCGCTGGCCGTGGCTTTTGCCCTTCCAATGGCTGCGCGTGACCTTCATTGAAGCGGTCGCGCAGCCGCTGGTTTGGCTGCTGGCCAATCCTCGCGTGGTCGCGCCGGAGACGCTCGACCTCGCATCTGGTGAGCCGATGCTCATCATCGCCAACCATGTGACGACCTTCGACGGACCGCTCGTCGAGTACGCTCTGCCGGGACGCGTGCGGTGGCGCATCGCAGTGGCCATGGCCGGCGATATGCTCGCCGAGTACCGGAACTTCCGCAATCCCGAGCGTCCGGCGGGGCGAAAGAGCCGCTTCTACCTGCCAGGGCCGCTGATTTATTGGTTGCTGACGGCGCTCTTCAACGTCTTTCCGTTGCCACGGCGGCGAAACTTCCAGCAGAGCTTTGCGCACGCCGGCGCGGCCATGGACCGCGGATACAACGTGCTGGTCTTTCCCGAAGGCACGCGCTCGGCGGAAGGCGCACTGGCGCGATTCCGCGGAGGAATCGGGTTGCTGGTCAAGCAATCGGGAGCACGGGTGCTGCCGGTGGCGCTGCGCGGGCTGGGTGAGTTGAAGGCGGGAAGCGGGCGCTGGTTCCGCTCCGGCAAGATCGAAGTGCATGTGGGCGAGCCCATCCGCTTCGCTCCCGAGGAGAGCGAGGCCGCGATTACCGCGCGGCTGCACGCCGAAGTCGAGAAGCTGCTGAGGGACAGGGAACAAGGTACAGGGAATAGGAAATAGTTGGACTCTTCGGCGCGACGAGAAGCCGGTCCCACATCTCCGTGCGCAGAGAACTCGTCCGTAGATATTGGGCAACCGAAAGACTCCCCTGTTTCGGCAAAAAACGGATTTTTTTCGGTGATTTTCAGAGGCCAAATCTCACGATGCGGGAGAATTTCGGCGCGAAAAGTTTTCAATAGGCATTGATTCCAAACGGGTTAAAAATAATCTGCAAGGTTTTGAAGGGAAATTTGCACCCCTTGCTCTAGGGGGGTGGGGTCGGGCTCAACGGGGGGGACGGACCGGTCAGATGTCCGACACATTGAAGCGGCCCCTCTCGACATCGTTCGGCACTCGCCCGTAGTTCTCCATCTTTGCCCCCTCCGACTTTCAATTCACATTGTGCTCCAGATGAGAGTAATTCTCGGCAATGGTGCTGTTTCCGAAACGGCGACGATTCAGGCACTGCGAAGATCCCGGACCCTGGGGCGATTTTCGGGACTGATCGTTGCGACCGTTCCCAAGACGCGCTCAATGAGCTTTGGCCGGTTCTCGCTAGCTGATACGACTTTTGTTGGCAGGTGATATGGCTACTATCCAAAATCCTGATATCTGTAAACCATCATCATGGCTAGCGAGCAATACCCGCCAGCCATGATGAGGATGATTGAATTGGTTATTGACTGAACGCCACGCCGCTGAAGGAGGCAACGCCGATTGAGCTTGAGGTCGCCTCTGGGGTCAGGTCACCGTGGCCATCAATGGCGAAGACAGCGACATAAGCGTCACTGCCCGCTGTATAAATGACGGCTAGCCACTTTTCGTCAGCGGATACAGTTATGTCCGTGGGCGAGCCCGGCAAGGGCACCGATTTGTAGAACACCCCGCCCTGGCCGTCGGAGAAAAAGATGGAGATCGCGTGACCAGGCGAGTTCCCGGTGTACCAGATGTTTCCCGGTCCCTTGGCAACCCAGCACGGGGCGTTGACGGGAAAGGATGGCGTCGGCCCGGCGATCGGTGTCAGGTTCCGGTCCTCGTCCACGATGGCAAAGCTGTCAGGACTGTGAGCCGGCGTGAAACCCAGAACGTTACCCCAAAACGCCTCCCCCAGCGGAACCATATCCGCGTCGGTGGGCAGGGGAATGGCTGTACTTGTTCCGTTCAACACCCCATTCTCATAGGTGAGCGGCAGTTGAAGCAGCGATCCCGAAGTCATGGTGACGGCTGCCCAGCTTTTGCCCACCGCGATCTGCGCCGCCGAAGGATTGGAGAGACTTACAACGGGGCCATCGACATAGCCCCAGGGCCAGGCATGACTCTCGGCACAATTGGCGCCGGCCACGAAGAGATGGTTATGGGTCAACGCCACGGAATCCGGACTCACGCACTCGGGCGCCAGATAAATCGTCTTTCCAATGGAAATGGAATTACCGTTCCGCACTAATTGGCTGACGGTATTCGAACCGTAGTTAGCCACCGCGCCGAGACCATCCTTGAACTGCACAATTCCCGCGTTCGCGCTGGCGCCGCCCTTGCCGCCAGTGTGGAGGGTTTGAGCCAGTGTCAGCGAGGGCGTGCCCGCGGTATTCAGCTTGAACACCTCGACAGCATTGCCGCTCGCATTATTTGTGCTTGTGATCACCAGCGCGCCGCCTTCCGGCTGGCCAGCAACGGCCAGGGTGCTGGTGAGACATATGGCTGCCAGCACAAAGCCGGAGCGCCACAGAAGGGACTTGGTGTGCTTCAGAAAACTCATTGCGATCTCCTTGGGGATTGAGTTGAAAGTGCGCCCCGCCGCGATTCTGCCAACTCACCACGGAATCGGAGTACTTTCACAAATAGAGATTCGATCTGGAGCGGAGAAAAGTTACGCGCGCCGAACGCTGTTATCTGAAGTTAAAAACTTCTGAATTCTTCGCGCTTCGCGTAACTTTCGCACCCTCTCCGTCGAACAAGTGAACGTGGGACTAAAATGGGTGCGCGGGTGTGCTTGGCGCCGAAAAACAATTTGCGCGAACACACCGGCATTGATAATGATTGCAGGAAGGTGTTCGAACCCATGTGCCCCGACAGCAATCTCGATATACTGATGGCTCGCTATCAACAAGGCGATTATGGCGCTGCCACGGATCTGATCGGGCGAACCAGTCCGCAGCTACTTCGGTTTTTTCTTGCGCAGTCCGCAAGCCGCGCAGATGCCGATGACCTCTTGCAGGAAACCTGGCTTCGGATTCACAAAGTAAGGCACACTTATCGCGCCAGCGAACCGGCGCTTCCATGGTTTTATGCGATTGCCCGGTATGTTCGCGTCGACCACTATCGAAAATCAGTCCGGACCACGCTGGGAACGACGAAGTTGGAGGCGATGTCAAAAGAAGCAACGGCCGTCCCTGGAAAATTCGATCACGTTGAGAGCCTGGAAACACTACTTGCGCCACTTCCTGAGAGCCAGCGCGAGGTGATCGAGATGTTGAAGGTGGCGGGAATGTCGCTGGAAGAGGTAGCACGCGCCACGTCTTCGAGCGTTGGTTCAGTGAAGCAGAAGGCGCACAGGGCTTACACAAAGTTGAGGGAAACGATGAACGCCACGGGGTTCGGCAAGGGACAAAGCGGAGGACTATCGTGAAGAACGAAGAAATTAACGATGTCCTGGAAAAGGCCGGGCGGGCTTTGCCTGATCCGTCGCCGGCGACGCTTCAGCGCATTGCGGACTCGATCAAGCCGTCGCTGCGCCCTGTGCGCCCGCTGCCGACAGCGTGGGCGATGACGGCTGGATTGGTCATGATCTGTGCGACCGTTTCCCTGGCGGGCGCATCCCGTGCAGGATTCTTCGGACTTGAAAAGATGGGCATCCTGGAGCGCTTGCTGATCTTTCCCGCGCTCGTTATCCTCGCCTGGCTGGCAGGGAGTGAATTCGTCCATGAAATGATTCCGGGAAGCCGACGTCGCATCTCTCCAGGCGCACTTTTGGGATTGAGCAGCGCTGCATTGCTTGCCGTGTTCGCATTACTGTTCCGCGATTATCAAACCCACCACTTCATCTCGATTGGCATCGTGTGCTTGCTGACCGGACTCCTCCACGCCATTCCTGCCGCGTTGTTCGCCTGGTTGCTGCTCCGGCGCGGCTTCGCGGTCAATCCCATATCCGCGGGATTGGTCGCCGGTGTGCTCGGAGGTCTGGCAGGCGTGGGAATGCTGGAGCTGCATTGCGCGAATTTCCAAGCCGCGCACGTGCTTGTGTGGCACATTGCCGTCGTGCCTTTAAGCGGCGCAGCGGGAGCGTTGGTGGCGTGGTCGCTTCGATTCCGTGCAGGCTCAAGCGCTCGGGAGCGCACCAATCCCAAATGAGTTAGGAGCTATTGGGCGCCGAAAGCCGCAAAAAGGCTTTGGAGCATCGTGGGAAGACCAGACACTACGAATCCGCGATCAGACCTCAATTGATGCGAATCGCCTAATCACTCGTCGACGGAAGATCAGTATCCTGAAGTCGCCAAGGATACCCTAATAACCCGGAGGGTCTCTGCTCCCCCCGGGCGATTCGCAAGGTCTCGCCTGCGCCAAAATCCTGATGCTGTATGCAGCACAGTTTAGACGCCTCTGAAGTCCGCGCCACTTGAGGCACAGCGAAGCACCCTTTATTGAGACTGCAAATCGGAGGCTATTCTCCGTGATGCGAGGCGCGACGGAAGTGGCACGCGTGGCAGTCGAACTACACTATATCCGGAAGGCCGGCCATGCCAGTTCCATGTGTAAAGGCTTTTTCTGCAGACCCCGATTGGAGATTCTAGCTTGCATACGTCTGAGCATCTCTACTATTCAGATTCCTTTCTCAGGACATTTACAGGAGCAGTGACCGACGTCCGCGAAGTCGCGGACAGCAATGGAAAACAGATCTGGCAGCTTGCCCTGAACCGTACTGCCTTCTACCCGACGAGCGGCGGTCAGCCTTTCGATACAGGCCAGTTGAGCGCCGTCTCCCTGGATGGAACTGCGCTGATGGTTCCCGTGGAACAGGTGGAAGAGGACGAACAGGGCGCGGTGTGGCATTTCGTCCGCAATCCGCTTGTCTCCGGGACTTTTGTCGAAGGGCAAATTGACTGGAAACGCAGGTTCGACCACATGCAGCAGCATACGGGACAACATCTGCTGTCTGCGGTTTTTTGGCGGGAACTTCAGGCGCCAACGATCTCGTTCAATTTGGGAGAAAGTACTTCGACGATCGACTTGGCCTCCGAACAAGTGACGCACCAGAGCCTGGAACGTGTGGAACGGATTGCGAACGAGATCATCGGGGAAGATCGTCAGGTGACCACACGCGACCTGCCCCGCGGCGAGGCTGAAGCCATGCTGGCCGCTGGCCAACTTCGCAAGCTGCCGGATAGACAGGGCACGATTCGCGTGATCGACATTGCAGACTACGACAAGAACGCTTGTGGTGGAACCCACGTCCGCTCCACGGGACAGATAGGCGGGTTACAGGTGCGGGCGGTGGAGAGAGTGAGCCGGGGCGTACGCATCGAGTTCGTCTGCGGATTGCGGGCTGTTCGAGCTGTTCGTGCAGATTTGGCCATCCTGCGCGAGACCTCAGCCTTGCTTTCAACTCGTGCAACAGAACTGGCGTCAACCGTGGGGCGACTGCTGACCGAGGGGAAGGCGAATGCGAAGCAGTGCCAAAAGTTGCGCGAGGAGCTTGCGGTGTTTCAGGGAGCGAAGCTGGCTATGGAAGAGCCAATCGAAAGCGGACTGCGGCTGGTGGTGCGTGCGTGGAGAGACCGAGACCGCGATTACGTGAGGTTGTTGGCCTCCCGAACAGCAATAGCCGCCCCGCGAACAGCCGTAATCTTCAGCGCCAACGACTCAGACCCGGTGCGTGTATTTGTCGCCCGCAGTTCCGACCTGGACTTCAACTGCGGGCAAATTTTGCGAGAGGCACTGGCCCACGTGGGACTGCGGGGCGGAGGATCGGCTGATCTGGCCCAGGGAGAAGTCCCTGCGGAACAGGAGGTGGCACTACGAGCTTCCATAAGCGAAGCCATTTGCAAAGCAATGGCGAAGGCACCCAAACAGCAATAAGGAAAGACATGTTGCGGGAATGCAATATTGCCAAGAGCCCATCAGCGGTACATCGGCGTTTGATCGGGTCTGTTCTGGGTGGCAGGGGCCGCAGTGGCGCTGAAGCCAACAACAACCGCAATTTACACGCATCGAGTCAACGCGGCGCAGGTGGCGGCACAGGGCAAGTTCCTTGATGCCATCAATGTCTCATCCGCTGTGGGGTAGAAAACCCTGGGTTGAACCTTGGGTTGGAGGGGGAAGTCGGGAAGCCGACAAATCCGCTAAATTATTGAGATGATTTGGTGGACCTGGTCGGGATCGAACCGACGACCTCTTCCATGCCATGGAAGCGCGCTCCCAAACTGCGCCACAGGCCCACATGCTGCAAGGGATGCAACTTTTCTATTGTCTCCGCTGGAGCCTAATTCGTCAAACTTTGCCCGCAATTCGGTTCAAAAGCGCGCCCGCGGCCGGTTCCGGCAATGGCTCCCGAAAGAAAAACTGGCGTGACCGGGAACACTTGAGGGGTGTTCCGGTGTCTAAGATAATGGAGGGCGTGGGACACCGGTCAACAAACCAGTGTCCGTCTCCTACGCACTCCGAAGCAGTATTGGATTTCCAGCGGCGCCTTTTCAGCCGTTGGAGCGAGTGGCCGCAGCCGGAAACCGGGCTTACACCGGCGCAGATTTGGCAGATGCCAAGATTGCGGCTGTTGCGGTAAAGTGGGAGGACTCTGGAATGCAGGCGGACCTCACCATGGGCAATCTTGCTGGCGCGCTGACCTTTGAATCCGAAGAGGCGGCTCTCATCGCGGAGCTTCAGGCCGGCTCGGAGGAAGCCTTTGCGTGGCTGATTACGCGCTTCCACCAACCCATCTACTCGCTGCTGGCGCGCTCTGTGCAGGATCGCGAGACCGCCGCCGACCTGACCCAGGAAGTTTTTGTAAAGGTCTTCAGGGGCGTGGGCAGCTTTCATGGCGAGTCGTCGCTGCGGACGTGGATTTACCGGATTGCGCTGCGCGAGGCCTCCAACCAGAGGCGCTGGTGGACGCGGCACAGGGAGCAGGAGATCCCGATCGAGCAGGAGATGGTCGAGGGCGAAGCCGGGCGTCCGGTGCTGCTGAAGGAGATGCTGGCGGACCCTGCGGAATCGCCCTATGAGATGGCGTTGCACGAGGAGAACCGGGCACGCGTCGAGGCGGCTTTGAGCAAGGTGCCCGAGCCTTTCCGCTCTACCCTCATCCTGCGCGACATTGAGGGCTTTGTATACGAGGAAGTGGCTGAGATGCAGGGCGTGAATCTGGGAACTGTCAAATCGCGGCTGGTGCGCGGGCGCGCTGCGTTGAAGGCGATTCTGATGGCCCCAGCGGCAAAAGACGGTTCTCCTGAGAATGCGGGTTTCGATATAGCCCTTGGTGAGGAGGCGCGATGAACGACTGCAATGCAATGCAGATAAAACTTACCGAGTACCTTGACGGTCGTCTGAGCGGACGCGAGATGCAAAGCCTCGCCGCCCACATGGAGTTGTGCCAGGCCTGTGCCAAGGACTGGAAATCTCTGGAGAAGATGCAGGATTCGCTGGCCGTGCTGGGCCCCGTGCCCGAGCCTGAAGACCTTCTGCTGCGCATTCGCGTGGCCATCAGCCACGAGCGTGCCCGCCAGCACCACACCGCCTTGCAAGCCATGAATCTGGCATGGAGAAACACCGTGGGGCCCTTCCTGCTGCAGGCCGCGGCCGGCTTTGCCTCCGCTGTGCTGCTGTTGGGCACCGTCATTGTGCTGGTGAGCATGTTTACCCAGCCTGAGAGCGCGCAGGCTACTGCGGACGAGCCGCTTGGGATGGCCACCGCACCGCGGTTCCTCTATCTCTCGAGCGTGGTGGGCGGAAACCCCATCGGCGATGTCTCCGTTCCGGTCGTTATCGAGGCTTATGTGAACCCGCAGGGACAGGTTTACGACTATCGCATCGTCTCCGGCCCCGTCGACCAGACCACCCGCGAGCAGGTCGAGAACCTGCTTTTGTGGAGCCGCTTTGAGCCGGCACGCCGCTTTGGACAACCTGTCCCCGGCCTGGCCGTTCTCTCCTTTTCCGGCGTCTCCGTGCGCGGGTAATACGCGGCGATTTCCCAACAGCCCCGCGTTCGCGAAGGAAGTGCTGCCAGCACCAGTATCGCAACCGCATGGTCCGGTAATTGCTTCAGACGGGTGCGGGCGTGGACGCCCCCACAACAGCCGGTCTGGAGACAGCGCTACACTCCTGTCGTTACCGAACCGTGCGGTTACCGTACTAGCAGCCGTTGCACAATAGACCGCCTGTCGTGAAGATTACCTTTCCGTTCCGCCGCATCCCTGCGCCTGAAAGGCGACTCCGTGGAAATTGCTGATTCGGGGCTGGTTCGGGTTTGATTCGCTATTATGCCGAGTTGTCCTGAAAATTACCTGCAAGGTTTTGAAAATAAATATAGGGGGGTAGGGGGCCGTACAAAAATACAGGAATCAGGGGACAGGGATCAGGGGCTGGCTGGAGTGCAATCTCATGTCTTGATTCTGCGCGCCGGATGGGAAATTATCCGCAAAAACACTTGCGGTTGCGAAGCCACGCTTCGCGCATAGTGTTTGTGACTTCCCAGGTCCCACAATCGGGACCCGGGGCACCCAGTTTCATCATCAGTGCGTATTACTCTACGCGCTCGATGACGACGGATTCGAGAACCACTGGCTTCTTGGGCTTGTCCTGGCCGCCGCGGGGGACGAGGGAGATTTTGGTGACGATCTCCTGGCCCTCGACGACTTCGCCGAAGATGGTGTGGTTGCCGGTGAGCCAGGGCGTGGCGGCGACGGTGATGAAGAACTGGCAGCCGTTGGTTCCGGGGCCAGAGTTGGCCATGGCAAGCTTGCCGGGCTTGTCGAACTTGTGCGGCGAGCCTTTGGTTTCGTCCTCGAAGCGATAGCCGGGTCCGCCCATGCCGGTGCCTGTGGGGTCGCCACCCTGAATCATGAAGTCGGGAATGACGCGATGGAAGATGGTGCCGTGGAAGAGCTTGTCAGTGGACTTTTTGTGGGTGGAGGGGTGGGTCCACTCCTTCGAGCCCTCAGCCAATTCCACGAAGTTCTTGACGGTGATGGGCGCATCGGACTCAAAAAGTCGGACGGTAATCTTGCCTTCGGTGGTGGTGAAGACGGCGTAGGTTCCTGCTGCTAGTGACATGAAAACTCCTGTGGTTCTGTGTGTGGACTCTGTGATTCCCAGGTCTCAAAATCGAGACCTGGGCCACCCAATTCTGTTCGGTTAAGTGAAGCAGATTACTGTGTGGGCGGCGCTTTCGGGGCGGGCGGAAGCGGCTGGCCCTCGCGCACGATGGTCACTTTCTTCAGCACCACAGGCGTGTCTGGCTTGTCGTCGCTATTGCGCGGCACGCGGGCAATGGCCTTGACCACCTCGACGCTGGCGTCGTCGCATTGGCCAAAAAGAGTGTAGTGCTGGTTGAGCGAATCGTAGGCTTGCTCGGTGATGAAGAACTGGCTGCCGTTGGTGTTGGGGCCGGAGTTAGCCATGGCCAGGCGGCCGGGCACATCGAAGTTCAGATTGGGATCGACCTCATCATCAAATTGATAGCCCGGATCGCCCATGCCCGTGCCGGCCGGGTCGCCGCCCTGAATCATGAATTCAGGAATGACGCGATGGAAGGTGGTGCCGTTGTAGAGCGGCTTGTTGTGCTGCTTCTTGCTGGTAACGGGGTCGGTCCAATCCTTTGTGCCTTCGGCCAGTGCAATGAAGTTGGCCACAGCCTTGGGCGCCTGGCGCTCAAAAAACTGGCAGGTGATGCGGCCCATGGAAGTGTCCATCACCACGGTGGGACCGTTGGGGCGGGTCATGGCGGCGGCTGTGGCCGCAGGCGCATCGGGAAGGTCGTCAGCCGGTTTGGCGGAGGTTTGGGCATATGCCGCAGCGGAAAAGGCCGCGGCCAGAGCGGGGACGAGAAGTGAGTGGCTGAGTTTCATACCGCTTTTGAGGGTAAATCATCCACCTGCGGTGGGGCCAACCGCCTTCGGCATCTCCGCGCCAGAAAAAAGGCGCGGGCTTGGCTGGTCTGTTGCTGATAGGATTTTGGGGTTTGTGGTTCCCACCCCAGGACAATCGCATGAAGATAGTGAATCACGAAGAGCAACTGCTTTGAAAGGGCATGGCTTAAGCCGTGCCGATTTCGAGGTCCAAAACGTCCCGGCTTTAGCCGCCGAGGGATGTTTTTGGCGCGATTTAGAACCTTCCCTCAGGGGCTAAAGCCCGAGATTGTTCTTGTGCATTTGCGGCACGACTAAAGTCGTGCCCTTTCAAAACGCGTTTCCCTGTGTTGGGAATGTTCATGCGATTGCCCTGCATCCCGCCCCTTCGCTAAAAGTAAGCGAAAGAATGGGGCACCCAGCTTTTATTGAGGGGCGCCCAGGTTTTATTGAGGGTCACCCTGCTCTTATTGGGTGGAAAATTCTGAAAATGCGCGTTCAGCAGCCCTTCTTGCAGCGGGACATGATGGCGGCGTGGAGGCGTTCACGCAGGCCGGTGGGCAGATCGTAAATCTCGTGGGAGCGGTAGATTTCGATGGTCTTGCGCGTGGTGTTGAGGACGACCTCGCAGTGTCCGCAACGGCCCAGGTGGGTTTGCAGTTCGGTTCGCATCCCAGGGGTCACCTCGTCGTCGATCAGATCGTCGAGAAGTGCGAGAAACTCTTTGCAGGTCACTTTACAATCCCCGTTTCCATGAGCCTTTTTTTCTTATGGAAGTAGCGGCTCAGACGCTCACGCAGTTGCAACCTTGCGCGCAACAAGCGCGACTTCACGGCGGGAACGCTCAAGCCCAGCGTCTCTGCCGTCTCTTCGGTCGAAAGTCCTTCCACATCCCGCAGCACAAACACGATGCGAAACCCCTGCGGCAGCCCCTGGATGGTCTTGCGCAGAATCTCTGCCAACTCGGCCTGGCCGTAGTTCTGTTCCGGGTCAGGCGCCCAGTCCGCCAGATCGCGCGGGACGCTGCCCTCGTCAGTTTCGATGTCCTCGTCAATCGAAACCATTCTGCCGGTGCGCCGCTTGCGCAGCCGCATCAGGCTTTCGTTCACCGCGATCCGCACCAGCCAGGTATAAAACTTCGAGTTGCCTTGAAACTGCTCCAGCTTTTCGTACGCCTTCAGGAACGCGTCCTGCATGACGTCTTCTGCATCCTCGCGATTCTGCGTGATGTGCTGGGCGATACGAAATAGCTGGCGCTCATACTTGCGGACCAGCGTATCGTAGGCCGAGACATCGCCGCCGCGCACCTTTGCGACCAGGGCTACGTCTGGATGCGGCTCGAGTTGTCCTTCTATCGATTGGATGGTCGGCATGGGCATTGGTTGCGAAAAATCCGCTGGACCCTTTGGGGGGTGCGTGCTGAGTCCGTCAGAAAGAGTGTAACGGACGACGGGGCCAGTGACCAAACGGAAAAACCGCGGTTCTGTGAATCTTCGCATTGGCGCAGCGTTCCACTTTGCGGTCCAAGGCGGTAACGCCAAGGGTTCCCGGTTTCAGCGCGCGGTGCGGAAACAGCTTAAAGTAAGGATATGAAGGCTGTTTCTTCCCCCACTCCTGTTGCGCGGCTGGCTTCCGGCTGCATGGTTGTTCTGGTTTTCCTGCTGATGATGGCGCTGCCGGCAGCAGCGCGATCTGCTGGTAGGCAGGATGCAGCACCCGCCGGCGCGGCTTCCGCAAAAACGCACAAGCCGACGGCCAAGCCGAAGCAAAAGGCAAAGTCGCCGGTCAAAGCGGGCACGAAGGCTACGAGTTCGACGGGCAAGGCTACAGCGAGGCCCGCAACTTCAACGGTCAAAGCCAGCACCAAGTCTGCGGTCCATGCGGCCGTCAAGCGGCCCCGCAGGCACCACCCACAGGCGAGCAGAGAGGTGCGCAGGGCGCGGACGGCGCGGATCAAGCTGGCCTTTGTGGCATCGACCGAGTTGCGCCCCATGGCTCAGCAACTGGCTACGCTGCGCACTCCGGCGGCTTATGCGGGCGTGACGCAATTTGCGCATCATCATACTGGCGAAGCTGCGGCGGCGGCTTATCTCTCACTGGGCCACGCGTATCTGCTGGACAAGCGCTACGCCGAGGCGGTTGCGAGCTTTAGCCAGGCGCGACAGGCGGGCGAGGAACTGGCCGATTATGCGGATTTTCTCTCGGCGCGCGCCAATCACGAGGCTGGCAATGACGCGGCTGCCGAGGCATCGCTGCATGGGTTTGACGGGCGGTATCCCGACAGCATCTTCGTTGACCAGGCGCCGGAGTTGGAAGCTGAAACGCTGCTGGCGATGAACGACGCGGCGGGCGCGCAACGAGTACTGACGGCAGCCGCCGATACACCGGCAGCCGACCGTTCCGGCTATCAGCTTGCAGAGGCGCAGGTTGCGTTCGTGCTTGAAAAAGCCGAAACGGCCGAGGCGCTTTACAAGAAGCTTTTGCTGGCCCATCCCTTGAGTCCGGAGGCGCAGACTGCGTGGGCCAAGCTGAGCGCAATGGGCGCGGAGAGCAGCCTGACCACGGCTGAGCTGCACACCCTGGGCGATGCCTACTACAACGCGGGCCGCTACGCCGACGCCAGTGTGCAATACCGCACGCTGGCCCGGCAATCGAGCCTCGACGCCATGAGCCGTAACGGCTTTGCCGTGTCTGCGGCTGCCTGTGATCTGAAGCTGAAGCGGCTGACCATGGCCCAGGCCAGATTGATGCCTGATACGAACGACGAAGACGGTGCGCGCCGGCTCTATATATTGACTGAACTGGCCAGAAACACCGACGACCTGGGCGAGCAGAAGAGCATCGTGGTTGAAATGGAGTCGAGGTTTCCCAAAAGCCAGTGGCTGGCCGAGGCGCTTTACTCCACCGGCAACACGTACCTGCTGCGGCGCGACTATGCAACGGCAGCCGGGTATTATGGCGATCTGGCCACGCGCTTTCCCACCAACAAGCACGCTGCAACCGCGCACTGGCGGGCAAGCTGGCTCACTTACCGGCAGGGTCTTTACGCCGATGCGGCGCACTTGTTCGACGAGCAGATTCGGCTCTATCCTGGCGCTGCAGAAACCGTGGCGGCCATTTATTGGCGCGGTCGCCTGTATGAGACGCAGGATCATAAGCCAGCCCAGGCCGCAGCCGACTACCGAACATTGATCCGCGCGTATCAGCGCTTTTTCTATGGCCAGATGGCCCAGCAGCGGCTGGCCGCGATGGGCGATGCTCCGCCGGTGGACCAGCCCGCGCAGCAAGCGCAACTGGACCGCTTTCAGGCCCAGCCTGTACCGGTGCTTGAGGAGAGTTTTCCGGTCGAAAGCCCACACCTGGCCAAGGCGCGACTGCTCGCCAACGCGGGCCTGAACGACTACATCGCGCAGGAGATTGGCGCCGATCCGGACTCATCCTCATGGAGCGCGCTGGCCGAGGGACAGATCTATGCATCGTATGGCGAGCACTTCCGTGCACTGAGAGCGCTGCGGCGCGCTTTGCCGTCTGCCACGACCGCCTCCATCAAGTCCATCCCGCTGCCCTACTGGCGGATTCTTTTCCCGGAGCCGTGGTGGGAGACCATCGAAGCTGAGTCAGCGAAGAATAATCTCGATCCGTATCTTGTGGCCTCGCTTATTCGCCAGGAGTCGGAGTTCAACCCGTCTGCCATTTCGCCCGCCAACGCTTATGGGCTGATGCAGTTGCTGCCCTCGGTGGGCAAGTCGATGGCACACGAGGAGGGAATGAAGAATTTCCAGACCTTTCAACTGCTTGATCCTGCGACCAATATTCGCCTCGGAACCCGCTACCTGCGGCAGACTCTGAACAGATTTGGCGGGGTGAAGGAGTACGCGCTGGCAGCCTATAATGCCGGCGGAGAGCGAGTGTCCGACTGGCAGGCCGGGGAACACAACGAAGGGATCGACGAATTTGTCGAATCAATTCCCTTCTCCGAGACTCGCATTTACGTGGAGAACATTTTGCGCGACATCGCGGCCTACAGAGCTATCGATGAGTTTGCCGCCTCGCAGAATAAGACGGCCACGGGGGCGGGACGATAGAGCCGGAACTCTTCTGCGCGAGGAGATGGAAATTCGCTCCGATATTTTCTGCCTTCGATTCCATTTGACTTCTACGGCCCCTTGCACACACACTGATTTCAGAGCGGAGGAATCCAAGCCTCCGAGATGCCATTCGCAGTCTGCTTGTTGTTGCAAGACAGAGCCTGCCGCATTCATTGGCACGGCACTGTTACCTCACCCAACCGGAGGGCAGCATGTCAGCCGATTTGCAATTTCTGGAAGAATGGATTCCCGAAAAGATGGACCCTGGAACGGTATTTGTGCTGGCTAACCAGTCGAATCTGGGTCATGCGCAAAATCCGTTCGTGGCCGTCATGTCTTGTCCGCGCTGCGCGACCATCGGACTGATTACGCGTCGCCAACTGTGCGGCGGCGAGCCGATGATCTGCGGCGGCGAACTCTGCTCTGCCGAGTACCGGCTGGACGGCGAGACAATCAATTTTCGCAAGGCCCAGTAAGAACGCGCCATCGAAACATCGGCGCCGAAGGCCAAGTAATTCTCCACCGCGAACGCTCGCATTCGCAGGAAAGAAATCGCGGAATGTAGAGGTGTGCGCTAGCGCACGTACACGCTTTCCGAATGCGTATTACTCTTAGGGCTGGGATACTATAATTGAAGTTAATTTGAGGGAGTCATCAATGTCTCGCATAGTTGAGATCACAGAACTGGCGCTTCGCGACGCGCATCAGAGTTTGCTTGCCACCCGCATGGCTTTGGATGACATGATTCCTGCCTGCGAAGACATTGACAATGCAGGCTACTGGTCAGTGGAGTGCTGGGGCGGCGCAACTTTCGATTCCTGCATTCGCTTTCTGAATGAGGACCCGTGGGAACGGCTGCGCACGCTGCGCAAACTGATGCCCAAAAGCCGGCTGCAGATGTTGCTGCGCGGCCAGAACCTATTGGGATACCGCCATTATGAAGACGGCGTCGTGGAGCGGTTTGTGGAAAAATCCGCTTCCAACGGAATCGATGTCTTTCGGATATTTGACGCGCTCAACGACATACGCAATCTGAGAACCAGCGTCAATGCGGTGAAAAAGACCGGCAAACACGCGCAAGGCGCGATCTCTTACACCGTCAGCCCGCTGCACACCGTGGAAGCATTTGCCGCCATGGCCGCTGAGTTGCAGGATATGGGTTGCGACTCGATTTGCATCAAGGATATGGCCGGCCTGCTGAAGCCGCAGCCCGCATACGATTTAGTGAAGGCCATCAAGCAGAAGTGCGGAAACGACATGCTGGTTCATCTCCACACTCATGCCACCACCGGCGTCACTCTGGTTTCTCTGATGAAGGCCATCGAGGCGGGGTGCGACATTGTGGATACGGCGGTGGGCTCCCTGTCGCTTGGGCCGGGACACAACCCGACAGAAAGCATGGTCGAAATGCTTGAAGGTACGGGATACGAGACTCGCGTGAACAAGGAGTGTGTTCGGCGCGTGTCAGCCTACTTTGCGCAGATTCGCCCGCGCTACCGGGAGTTCTTCAGCGAAAATACCGGCGTGGATACGGAGATATTCAAGAGCCAGATTCCAGGCGGCATGATCTCGAACATGGAAAGCCAGCTTAAGGGGCAGGGCGCGGGCGACCGCTTGCAGGAAGTTCTGGAAGAAGTTCCCAGAGTTCGCAAGGATGCCGGCTATCCGCCGCTGGTGACGCCTTCCAGCCAGATTGTAGGCTCGCAGGCAGTCTTCAATGTTTTGATGGGCAAATACAAAGTTCTTACCGGAGAGTTTGCCGACCTGATGCTGGGTTACTACGGCAGCACTATCGGTGAAAAGAATCCCGAGGTTCTGAAAAAGGCCGAGGCTCATGCGAAGAAGCGGGTGATTACAGTTCGTCCCGCCGACTTGCTTACGCCGGAGTGGGATGCTCTGAGCGCTGCCGCGAACGCCCTCAAGGGATCAAACGGCAGCGATGAGGACGTGTTGACTTATGCCATGTTCCCGCAGGTGGCGCCCAGATTCTTCGAGAGCCGCACCCAGGGCCGCAAGAATCTAGGCCGGGAACCGGGCAAGGAAGCGGCTGGCGCAGAACAGGCAGCGAAGACGCCGTCGGCAGCCAAGGGCGGAACTGCATTGAGTGCCGCGGTGAACTATGTGATTACGCTGAACGGCAGCGAGCACCGGGTTTCCGTGGCTCCGGAAAAATAGAACGTATTCATACCAACTGATCCAGGAGCAGGGATGGCGAAGCAAGCACAGAGTCAGAAAAAGACAATGGCCGAGAAGATTTCCGCGCTGAACGCGAAACGCGCGAAGCTCGAACTCGGCGGCGGCCAGGAGCGCATCGAGAAACAGCATGCGTCCGGAAAGCTAACAGCGCGGGAGCGTGTGGCAAGGCTGGTGGACCAAGGCAGCTTCCAGGAGATCGGATTGTTTGCCCTTCACCGCTCTACTTACTTCGGGATGGCCGGAAAAGAGATGCCCGCCGATGGGGTGGTAACCGGGTGCGCGAACATCAACGGTCGCCTAGTGCATCTTGCCAGCCAGGATTTTACCGTGGGCGGCGGGTCCGCCGGCGAGACGCATAACGACAAGGTCGTCGATATGATGCGCCTGTCTCTCAAGACAGGAAGCCCGTTTGTTTTTATCAACGATTCCGGCGGCGCGCGCGTTCAGGAAGGGATAGACAGCCTGTCCGGTTATGCCCGCGTCTTTTACAACAACGTGATGCTCTCGGGGTTGGTGCCGCAGATTTCCCTTATTTGCGGACCGTGCGCGGGCGGCGCTGTTTACAGCCCGGCGCTTACCGATTTCATCATTCAAACCCGGCCCGCGCGCATGTTCATCACCGGACCGCTGGTGATCAAGCAGGTTACCGGCGAAGTGGTCAGCGCCGAAGAGTTGGGCGGACCTGTGTCGCAGATGAATAACTCGGGAGTTATTCATCTTATCGCCGAGAACGATGAAGAGGCGGCTGAACTTTGCCGGCGGCTGCTCAGCTTCTTGCCTTCCAACAATTTGGAAGACGCGCCTCGCACGCCTTTCAATCTCCCTATCGAATCCGATCCAGAGATGAACGGGATTGTTCCGGTCGATAACAAGGCAGCCTACGACGTGCGCAGTGTAGTTACGCGCGTTGTTGACTTTGGCGATTTTTTTGAAATTCAGCCAGGCTTCGCGCCGAACATTGTTATCGGCTTTGGGCGTCTCGAAGGCCGCCCGGTTGGCATCATCGCCAACCAGCCGAATTTCGTCGCCGGCGTGCTGGACATCAATGCTTCCGATAAGGCATCGCGATTTATTCGGTTCTGCAACGCATTCAACATTCCGCTGATTACGTTTGTGGATGTGCCGGGTTTTCTTCCCGGAGTCGATCAGGAGCGCGGCGGCATTATCCGCCACGGCGCCAAGCTGCTGTTTGCTTACTCGTCGGCCACGGTTCCCAAGATAACGGTGATATTGCGCAAAGCATACGGCGGCGCGTATATCGCAATGTGCTGCAAGGATCTGGGCGCGGACCGGGTGGTTGCATGGCCCACAGCTGAGATCGCGGTGATGGGCGCCGAGGGCGCGGCCGAGATTGTCTTCCGCCGCGAAATCGATGCGGCCGAGGACAAAGCTGGCCGCCGCCAGGAACTTGTGGATGAGTATCGAGAGACGTTCTCCAACCCCTACGTCGCGGCGGGCCGGCGGTTGGTGGATGACATTATCGATCCGTCCGAAACCAGGAAATACCTGGCGGATGCGCTTCAATCGCTGCACGCCAAGCGGGAACTGCGTCCTCCGAAGAAACATGGATTGATTCCACTATAAGGAGCCGCAAGTGGCAGAGAATTTGACAGATTTGATTCGGGCTTTGTCGGAGCGGCAATTTGCGACGGAGCGACAACTGGGTGAACTGGCCGGCGCGCTCCATGCATTGCAGGCTCGCGTGGCCGACCTGAGCGCTCCAGCCGCATTGCAGCCCGCTTTGGCTCCTGTTGTAAGAGCCAAAGCGGACGCTGCCGCGCGAGAAGCGGTTCATCGGGAAAAAAGCGAAGTCACGCCGGAGATTCTGGTGGTGATTGCCGCCGCCGTGACTGCGTTTCTTGGAAAGAAAGTTCGCATCCGCTCGGCGAAGGTTTTGCAATCGCCCTATGAAGTTGTAAATCCATGGTCTCAGCAGGGGCGTGTTTCGGTGCAAGCCTCGCATAATTTTCGGTTGAGGGGCTGAGCCAGCAAGAAAGTCTTTCGAGGGAAGGAATTCGTAACTTGAAGCTTCAGATTTCAATTGACGGAAAAACCTACGAGACTGAAGTCGAAGTCTTGGAAGATGACACAATGCCGCACCAGCCGAGTTATGGGCCGTACCAGCCGCTTCACGCGACGGTTCAGTCAATGCCGGCGGCCAACCTGCAAGCTCCGGCCCCAGCGGCCGAGGAGAATGCAGACGAAGACAAGCTTTGCCGAAGTCCCGTGACTGGTATCGTCATCAAGGTCAATGTTGAGACGGGTCAAGTGATAGAGGCCAACGATCTGATCATGGTGCTTGAGGCCATGAAGATGGAAACCAATGTTACAGCGCCCAATGCCGGAAAAGTGAAGAATGTGCGGGTGGCGCAAGGAGATTCCGTGAAGGTAAATCAGGTTGTCGTTGAATTCGAGTAATCGTCCTCAACCTTCCTTGCCTTCCGTCTAAGGGGAACCAATGAGCAGTGTAAATGAAGATTTGAAACTTGTTCCAGGAATCAAGTTTGTAGACCATGTGGCCATCGCAGTGAAGCAAGGCGAGCTAGACCGTCAGGTCGAGGCCTATGAGATGCTGGGCTTCCATGAAGTTCACCGGGAAGAAGTGCTTGGAGTCGATCAGGTGCGCGAAGCATTGCTGCGCATCGGCGACGGCCCTAACCTGATTCAGTTGCTTGAGCCATTGACCGCGGATTCTCCGGTGCAAAAACTGATCGAGAGAAACGGCGGACGCGGCGGGCTGGCCCATCTCGCTTTTCGCGTGGAGAGCGCGCAGCAGGCCTTTGACGCAATGAAGGCAAGCGGATTTCAACTTATCGACAAAGCGCCCCGCAAGGGTTCGCGCGGAACCACTGTCTTCTTTGTTCATCCTAAGTCGAGAGCGGATAATCCCTTTGGGTTTCTCATCGAAATTGTCGAAGACCCGGAAAGCAAGTGAAGAGATATGGATACTAACCATCTTCTCCAGGAATTTCCTCCCGTCAGCACGCAATCGTGGGAAGAGCTTATCCGCAAGGACCTGAAAGGCGCCGATTACGCCAAGAAGCTGATTTGGCAAACGGAAGAAGGGCTCGCGGTCAAGCCTTACTACAGGGCCGAAGATGTCGCCGGGCTGGAATATTCCGATGCGCCTCCCGGCACTTTTCCCTTTGCACGCGGTTCTCGCTCAACGGGCGATTGGCGCATCCGGGAAGAGATTGACGCGGTCGATCGAGAAGAGGCTAACCGGGCCGCGCACAGCGCGGTGCTTGCCGGAGCCGAAGAGATCGCGTTCCGCGCTGCAAACTTCGAGAATGCTTCAGACCTGAACGAGCTGCTTGCCAACCTCGAAGAGGTTCCCGTGCATTTTGAAAATGCCGGTGAGCCGCAGCTTCGTCTTTTGATCGAGTGGCTGAAAGGGCGGAAAAGGCCGGCGCAGGTATCGACCGGATGGAATCCGCTCGCGAACCCGAACTTTGCGGCGGAAGTTATCGCGGCCGCGCCACCGATGTTTGTGCCCTTCACTCTTCATGGCGAAGAGTTTGAAGAGTCGGGAGCGACTGCCGTCGAGGAAGTTGGATTTAACCTTGCGGCTGGCGTCGATTTCATGGCCGCGATGCAAGAGCGCAACGTGGACGCTGATCGCGCTGCGGCTTCAATCACATTTTCATTTTCGATTGGCGCCAACTATTTTTTTCAAATTGCCAAGTTGCGCGCTTTCCGCATAACGTGGGCGCAAGCCGTGGAAAGCTTTGGCGGACACCGGGAGAAGGCCTGGGCGAGAATTCACGCCCGCACCTCGCGTTGGAACGAGACTATCTACGATCCTCACGTCAACATTCTGCGCTCGACTACCGAAGCCATGTCGGCGGCATTAGGCGGTGCAGACTCCATCACCGTCGCCCCCTTCGATGAATGCTACAAAGCGCCGGATGACGCCAGCCGCCGGCTTGCGCGGAACACGCAGATCATTCTCAAGCGAGAGGCGCTGCTATCGCGAGTGGCTGATCCGGGCGCCGGATCGTACTGCCTGGAAGCTATCACCGATTTCATTGCCCGCGAGGGCTGGAAATCGATGCAGGCAATTGAAGTCGCGGGCGGTTATCGGAAAGCTCTGGCGGATGGGCTCATCGCGCAGGCGCTCGATAAATCGCTGGCCGCCAAAGAAAAGGCTGTGGCATCGCGCCGGCGCATCTTTACCGGAACCAGCCAGCACGCCAATCTCTCCGAAAAAGCATTGGAGCGTGTTGACTTGTCGCGTCTCTCCGGCAGACGGCGCGGCGCGTGGATGTATGAGGAGCTTCGTCTGCGCACGGAGCGCCACGCGGCGAAAACCGGCAAGACCCCGCGTGTTCTGCTAGCCGAATTCGGGGACGCAAAAATGCGCGCGGCCCGTTCCGGCTTTGCCGCCAACTTTTTTGCCTGCGCTGGCTTCGATATCGTCGCCAAGCAATTTTCAATCGCCGACAAGATTCCGGACAGCGATCCTGATCTTATCGTGCTTTGCAGTTCCGACGCGGAGTATCTTACGCTGGCTATCGAAGTTACGGCCAGGCTGAAGGTGCTGGGACGCGAAACTCCGGTAATTGTTGCGGGCTCTCCCGAATCGACCCCGCAACTGGAAGCAGCCGGCGTAGCAGATTTTGTTCATGTCCGAAGCAACCCTATTGAGTTTCTTGCAAGATGGCAGCGACGGCTGGGGATCAGGGATTAATTATGCGTCCAGACTTTTCCAAAATCGAATTGAAGCCCGAAGTGGAACCAGTAGCTGCGCGAGAGAGCAAAGCGCAGGAGAATCGTGAATGGCTCTCTCCCGAGCACATCCCGGTGAAGAGTTTCTATACGCGGGAGGATCTCGAGGGACTCGAGCATCTTCAGTATGCCGCGGGGATTCCGCCCTTCCTGCGCGGACCATACAGCACCATGTATATCACGCGGCCCTGGACGATTCGGCAATACGCCGGCTTCTCTACCGCCGAAGAGTCCAACGCGTTTTACCGCAGAAACCTCGCGGCGGGACAGAAGGGCCTTTCGGTCGCGTTCGATCTTGCCACGCACCGGGGATACGACTCCGACCACGAGCGCGTAACCGGAGATGTGGGCAAAGCCGGCGTGGCGATTGACTCGATCCTCGACATGAAGGTTCTGTTCGACCAGATTCCTCTCGGCCAAATGTCAGTGTCGATGACCATGAATGGCGCCGTGCTTCCTATCATGGCGTTCTATATTGTCGCCGCGGAGGAGCAGGGAGTAACTCCCCAGCAACTGAGCGGCACGATTCAAAATGACATTCTCAAAGAATTCATGGTCCGCAATACTTATATCTATCCGCCCGAAGGCTCTATGCGGATTATCGGCGATATCTTCCGCTACTGCTCGGCGAATATGCCCAAGTTCAACTGCATCAGCGTGAGCGGATACCACATGCAGGAGGCGGGCGCAACGGCGGATATCGAACTGGCTTACACGCTGGCCGATGGACTGGAATATCTGCGCACGGGAGTGAAAGCCGGTCTCGACATAGATGAGTTTGCGCCGCGCATCTCCTTTTTCTGGGGCATTGGCATGAACCACTTTATGGAGATTGCCAAGATGCGCGCGGCACGCATGCTATGGGCCAAGTTAGTCAGCACCTTTAACCCAAAGAATCCGAAGTCCCTGGTTTTGCGCACGCACAGCCAGACTTCCGGCTGGAGCCTCACGGCGCAAGATCCGTACAACAATGTGGTGCGCACCTCGGTCGAAGCGCTGGCTGCGGCTTTCGGGCATACGCAGTCGCTGCATACCAATGCGCTGGACGAAGCGCTGGCGCTGCCTACTGATTTCTCCGCACGCATTGCGCGCAATACTCAGATCTACTTGCAGGAAGAACCTGATATTACTCGGATCGTGGATCCATGGGGCGGTTCCTACTATGTGGAGCGGCTGACGCATGAGCTGATGCATGGAGCATGGACGCTGATTGAGGAAGTGGAAGGCCTCGGCGGCATGGCCAAGGCAATTGAAACCGGCGTTCCCAAGATGCGCATTGAAGAGGCTGCGGCGCGCAAGCAAGCCTGCATCGACTCGGGCAAAGACGTGATTGTGGGCATCAATGCTTATCCTTCTCCCGAAGAGCCGCTGATTCCCGTTCTCGATATCGACAATGCCGCAGTGCGCGAATCTCAGCTAAAACGGCTTAGCCAGTTGAAGAGCGAGCGCGATCCGGATGCCGTGCGCCAATCGCTCGAACGGCTGGAAAAATGCGCTTCGACGGGCGAAGGGAATCTGCTGGAGTGCGCGGTAGATGCGGCGCGCAGACGCGCCACGCTGGGCGAAATTTCCGCTGCTCTCGAAAAAATATGGGGCCGTTACGAGGCCACCACGCGCATCATCTCCGGCGTTTACTCCTCGGAGAGCGCAAATGCCGAGGAGTTCAAGAAGGCGCAGATAATGGCTTCGGAGTTTGAACAAGCCGAAGGGCGCCGTCCGCGAATTCTTGTCGCTAAGATGGGGCAGGATGGCCATGATCGCGGCTCGAAAGTGGTTGCAACCGCCTTCGCGGATATTGGCTTTGATGTCGATATCGGCCCCCTGTTTCAGACTCCGCGCGAGGTCGCGCGCCATGCGGTCGAAAACGACGTGCATGTCGTTGGCGTCTCCTCGCTGGCAGCTGGCCACAAAACGCTTGTTCCGCAGTTGATCGCAGAGTTGCGCAAACTCGACCGGGATGACATTCTGGTGGTTGTGGGCGGCGTTATTCCGCCACAGGACTACGAGTTTCTGTACCAGGCCGGCGCTGTGGGAATATACGGCCCCGGCACAGTGATTCCAGTTTCTGCGCAGCATATTCTCCATATTCTGAACGGCAGCCGCGCGGGAGGACGTTCCTGATTGACGGAGCCTGACGAGAGCGCATTGCGTGTTCGCCCCGGATGCGTTACTCCGGAGCCGCCGCAGGGGTTGATTGCGCACGCCTCGAGCCGCCGCCGCTCTCTTTCCCGGCAGCAAATTGTCGATGGCATCCTGCGCGGCGACCGCGCCATTCTGGCGCAAGCCATCACGTTGATCGAAAGCTCCCGCGCGGTGGACCGGGAGCTGGCCGAGCTGATTGTCGAAGACTGCCTTCCTCATAGCGGCAATTCCATTCGCGTGGGCATCACGGGCGTTCCCGGCGCCGGCAAGAGCAGCGCGATTGAACGGCTGGGTATGTTTCTTATCGGCGGCCGCGGAACCGGCGAACGCGAAAATGCAGGACAGGGGCGAAAGGTCGCTGTGCTGGCTATTGACCCCAGCAGCCAACTTTCCGGCGGAAGCATTCTGGGCGATAAAACCCGTATGCAATCTCTCGCATCCAGCGACATGGCGTTCATCCGGCCCACTCCGTCGCGAGGCTCCCTGGGCGGCGTAGCGCAGCGCACACGCGAGGCGATGCTGCTGTGTGAAGCTGCGGGATACAGCAACATCCTTGTCGAGACGGTGGGAGTTGGGCAGTCCGAGATTGCGGTTCATGCCATGGTCGACTTTTTTCTGCTCATCACGCTGACTGGCGCTGGCGACGATCTGCAGGGCATGAAGCGCGGCGTAATGGAACTGGCGGACGCGGTGGCCATCAACAAAGCTGACGGCGCAAACCTGGTCGCCGCGCAGAGAGCCCGCACCGCGGCGGAGAACGCGCTGCACTATTTTCCCCGCCAAGCGTCTGGATGGACTCCACGTGCTTTGACCTGCTCAGCACAAACCGGCAATGGCATCGCCGAGCTTTGGAGTTGCGTGCTGGAACACGACGCCCTGACAAAAGCCAACGGCTGGTTCAGTGCTAATCGGAAAAATCAGTTGCGGAGATGGATGCACGAGATCATCGAGCAGGGATTGAAGCAACGCTTCGAGTCGCATCCAGAGGTACGGAAACGCATGGAAGCGCTGGAGCAGGATGTACTGGCAGGACGAGCAACATCGTTTCGCGCCGCACGCACGCTGCTCGAGCTCTACACAGATCTCACGCCAACCGGCAGTCGCTAAAATATGGTAGATTCAAGAAGGTATGCCACTCTGCGGAGAGATGGCCGAGTGGCTGAAGGCGCACGCTTGGAAAGCGTGTTTAGGGGCAACTCTAACGTGGGTTCGAATCCCACTCTCTCCGCCATAAGTAAGTCTAATAAAATAAATAGATTAAGAGAAACAGCTAGAAAATGCGCTAATTTTGTGCTATGATTTGTCTTCCATTGGAGAACAGCATGAGCAGGGCCCCGGTCATCACAATCTTTGTCCGCCACTCTTCAGACTGCAAATACAACGGTGACGAGTTCGCCCGGCGTTGCCAATGCCGCAAGCATCTACGCTGGACCCACAACGGCACGCAGTACCGCCGCGCGGCGGGTACCCGCTCTTGGGCGGAGGCGGAGACGGTCAAGCGGGAGATTGAGGACCAACTGTCCGGGCGGCTCACGGAGACGAAGCCGGAAGACAGCGTGCGCGGCCTCCAGGAAAGCATTGGCGTGTTCCTTGAGGACAAGAAGGTCCAGGGCGTGACGCCCGGCGTGCTCGGCAAGTACACCCGTGAGTTGGACCGGCTCCGGGTCTATTGCGAACGTCACGGGGTCTTCACGGTCCAGGGCATCACACGGGAGTTGCTCACGGGCTTTTGCGGGACGTGGGAGACGGCCTATCCCTCCAGCTATACACGCTCCAAGGTCCGTGAGCGCGTCCGGGGATTCCTCCGGTACTGCTATGAGGCCCAATGGCTCCCACGCATCCCGGCACTTCCCAAGATCAAAGTGGAAGAGCCGCCCACGCTCCCGCTGTCTCCGAAAGAATACGACCATCTGCTAGACACCGTGTATGGCGTGGTGCCCGAGACGGCACAAGCAAAGGTCCACGCGCTCTTTCAGCTCATGCGTTGGTCCGGCTTGGCTATCCGGGATGCGCTCACCCTGGAGCGGAGCGAGATTCACCAAGACAAGGCGAAGGGCCTTCATCGCATCGTGACAGCCCGCCAAAAGACCGGGACACACGTGAGCGTTCCAATCCCTCCCGCCGTTGCCCAAGAGCTGATAGCAGTCCTCAACGACAATCCGCGTTACGTCTTTTGGTCCGGCAACGGTGAAGAAGAAAGCATCACAAAAACGTGGGCCAAGTATTACATTGCCCCGGTCTTCAAAGCGGCGGGACTAGCGGGTGAGGGGCACATGATGTCCCACCGGCTCCGGGACACATTCGCAGTGGACTTGCTTGAGAAGGGCGTCCCCCTGGAGGAAGTCTCCAAGCTACTCGGGCATGAGTCCATCAAGACAACAGAGCGCCATTATGCAAAGTGGGTCAAGGGGCGGCAAGATCGGCTAGACACGCTAGAGCAAAGCCTCAGTAGCTGTATCCCGATAACCGCAGGAACGGAACCATGCGGCGGCATTGTCTGGAGTGATGACCTTGAGAGCTTCGGTGATGGCTT
>Ga0302156_10000201_pt1 | contig 57198 bp, 52 predicted proteins | sample I_Bog_N3_2_FD_193503 | JGI IMG/M metagenome (GOLD analysis project Ga0302156, IMG submission 193503) | Peat permafrost microbial communities from Stordalen Mire near Abisko, Sweden - I_Bog_N3_2 | ecosystem: Environmental > Terrestrial > Soil > Wetlands > Peat | place: Sweden: Abisko, Stordalen... | reverse complement strand
GTGCTGCCAACGGTCAGGCCGTTAACCAGCTGTTGGAAAAAGTGATAGATGTCAGGCATTAAAGCGCTCCTAAAAACCTGATACGCATTTCACTGGTGGAGTCATTTTCCCGCTCGGACCCCGTGGATCTGCATCCACTTCGGGTGCAAGTTTTGCCAGCGAACCGCTGATGACGGTTTTGAGATTTTCAGGTGGACGGGTTTCCGGATCACGGAAAAACAGGCCCATTACCTCGTAAAACAAAGCCCACGGCACGCCGTGGGCTTTATTGGCAGTCAGTCAGGGCGAGCCTTACTGAGGCGATGCTTCGGTTTTAGGTTTGCCGAAGTGCCACTCGTAGACTACGAATTTGAAGTCTTTGAGGTCACCCTTGGCATCGAAGCTCAGGTCGCCAGTCGGGGTCTTGAAAGTCCCGGCGTGGATAGCTGCAGCCACTTTGGCCGGGTCTTCGCTCTTGGCGGCGGCGATACCGCCGGCAATGACTTCAACCGCGGAGTAGGAAGGGAACACGAACGGGCCGCTCGGGTCTTCTTTCTTGGCTTTGAAGGCGTCAGCCAGGGCGACGTTGGCCGGATCCTGGTCGAAGGACTTCGGCAGGGTCACCAGCAGGCCTTCGGAAGCTTCCTTGGCGATCTGCGAGATGGAGTCGTTACCCACGCCTTCCGGACCCATGAACTTGGCCTTCAGGCCTTTTTCCTCGGATTGACGCAGGATCAGGCCCAGCTCCGGGTGGTAGCCGCCGTAGTAGACGAAGTCGACGTTGGCTTGCTTGAGCTTGGCGATCAGCGAAGAGAAGTCCTTGTCGCCGGCGTTGATGCCTTCGAACACGGCAACCTTGACGCCTTTCTTCTCCAGGGTTTGCTTCACGGCGGTGGCAATGCCTTCACCGTATTGCTGTTTGTCGTGGAGTACCGCAACGATCTTCGGTTTCACGTGGTCGGCGATGTAGTTACCGGCGGCAGGGCCCTGGGCGCTGTCCAGACCGATGGTACGGAAGACCATTTTGTAACCACGAGCGGTGATTTCCGGGCTGGTGGCAGCCGGGGTGATCATCACTACGCCTTCGTCTTCGTAAATGTCCGAAGCCGGTTGAGTCGAGCTGGAGCACAGGTGGCCGACAACGAATTTCACACCGTCGTTCACGACTTTGTTGGCCACGGCGACCGCTTGCTTCGGATCGCAAGCATCATCGTATTCAACGGCTTCGAGTTTCTTGCCATCGACGCCGCCCTTGGCGTTGATCTGCTCGATAGCCATTTTGGCGCCACTGAACTGCATGTCGCCGTACTGGGCCACAGGGCCGGTTTTCGGGCCGGCAATGCCGATCTTGATGGTGTCTGCAGCGAAAGAATGGCTGGCAACCCCGGCCAGAACCATAGCGGCGAACAGTTTGGAAATCTGCTTAGTCATTAGTGCTCCACTCTTGCTGTTGTAGTTTTTAGAGTCCTACGGCCGTAGCTGTGGGACCGGGTCAGATTTAACGCCGATATCCCGGTTCTTGCCCCGGCAACTGTACCGATACAGTTTAGTGTGCGCCCTCATCGATTGGATAGCGGGCAGCCGGAGGCAAAATCGAGATATGTCGCTTAAGTGAAAGAAAGAGACAGAATTGCGTCAGATTGGCCTGCAGATTTTTGTCTGGATGTTGCTAGCTTTCAGCTGCAATCCCTGGCGCCTTCGATCCCCTCGATCACCCCTTCATTTCATCTGGGTTTTTCCAAGCGAGCCTCGACGTTATGATTGCGCCGATTTTTTCTCAGGTGGAACCCCATGATTCAAGAACCTAGCACCCTCTATGCCAAGCTGCTTGGTGAAACCGCATCTATTCGCTGGGAAGAGCTGCAACCGTTCTTTGCCCGGGGTGCCCTATTGTGGGTCGAGCCGGCACTGGATCTGATCGCCGCCGCCGAGGCCGTGGCCGAGAACCAGGCTGGGAAAGTCGCTGCATGGCTGGCGAGCGGGGAGCTTGCCAAGGTGTCTGAGTCGCGGGCGCTGGATCTTTTCGAACGGGATCCGGAGTTGTGGGCGGTGGTGGTTTCACCCTGGGTGATGGTCCAGGAAAGAGCAACAAAATAATTCAGCGCACCTTAATCGTGCATAACCCTTATGCATTTATAGCTGGGCGGTGTGTAGGTCAGTAACTGCGTTGCGCAGTAATGGCAGTTTGCCCGTGGAGAAAATGCACAGGGGCAGGTGCGCCCCACGAGCCGCCAGTCGATGGCTGGCGGCTCGTGGGGGGCTTTTCTAGTACTCGGTCTTGCCGGTGTGGTTGTTCAGCGAAATGACCTTGGTCTTGCCGATGCGGTGACGGTAGATCTCGCGCAGGTACTTGATCGCCTTCTTCACGCAGTCGCGGGACAGGCGGATATCGTTGATCGAGACGAACTTTTCCTTGTCGTTGATCAGCTCGCGGTACTTCTTCTCGTACATCGGCTTGATCGCGTACCAGTTGGTATCGAGGATTTTCGCCGGGTTTTCGAATTCGTTGAGCAACTCGTCGAGGCTGTCTTCGTCGAACTCATCGCGGGTGATGAAGTCCAGCATCGAGTTGTCCAGCGTGTCGTCGAAACGGTACGGATTACGCGCGAAGCAACGCTTGATAAAGGCCACGATCAGCGTCAGGAAGTCGTCCGACAGGCACGGGCTCTTGGCGATCAGGGTGGTCAGCGACAGGTTCGCCGACGCGCCGATCACCAGGGCATAGCGCTTGAGCGTGGTGTTGGGAAACAGGCTGTTGAGGTGAGTCTTGAGCCGGTTCAGGTCCATGTAGGACAGTTTGTAGTCCTTGGGCAGGGAGACGATCGAGACCACCGACGAGCAGTTCTTGAAGAAGTGCAGGTCGTGCAGCGCCGCGGCGTCGTAGCCCGAAGTCTTGTACTGGTCGAGGGCCGCGCGATAGCGCTTGGACTCGATCGGCAGCAGGCTGATGCCTTCGATCGCCTGGGTCACTTTGTTGAAGTGCGGCAGGTCGATGGAACGGAAGAACAGGTCGTCGATATTCAGCCGCTGAGGCTCTTTCTCGAACACTTTGAACTTGTCGCCGGTGGGCGCCGGCTGTTCCGGTACCACGGATTCGGCGTAGGCAATGGCCACCGGGCCGGCCAGGCTCATAAACAGGTCGTTGGCATCCAGGCGAATGGTCTCGCCGATGTCGATGCCGGCACGCCGGAAATAGTTCTGGTCGTAGTCGGTGGTCACCGCCTGGGCGGTCAGGATGTTGAAGATCTGCTGGGAGATGTACTGGTTGGCGTGCTTCTCCATGGCATTGACATCGATGTTCTGGATGTTGCCGTCATCACTTTCTTCGGCATAACGCATGATGTCGTTGGAGATCAGCATCATCGCGTTCCACGGGCGAATGCGGCCCATGACACTGGCTTCGCTGCTGTCCTCATTGTCGAAGTTGTACGAGAAGTCCCATTCTTCGGACAGGTACTTGCAGAGCAGGCGACCGGCGTTGATGTGCAGCGCTTCGGACATTTCACTGCGGTGGTCGGAAATGTTCGGCAGTACGCAGATACCGCTGGTGAAGATCGGCTCGAACACGAAGGAGTGGCCGCTCTTGCTGTCGTGCTCGTCGGCCGGCTTGGTGTCGAAGGTCTTGTTCATGTAGGAATATTGCTGGGCCAGGCCGAACTCCGAGGCCATGCCCGAACCGGTACCGCCGCCGGCACTGAAGATCGAGAAGTACAGGCGCGACTGGTTGGCCTTGATGCCGCAGGAGTCGATCAGGTACGAGTGGATCATTTTCCAGTCGGGGCTGGAGAAGCGCTGGGTGTCCTTGTTCAGGATGATCTTGGCCAGGTACTGGCCGAGGATCGGCGCGTTGCCCGCACCACCGGCATGGACTTCCGACAGGTCCATGATCTTCATCTTGCTGTAGTCGCGGATAAAGCCGCTTTTTTCACCCTTGCGCGAGAAACGGATGCGCCCGGCGATGTCCTTGTCCAGGTCGCCGAGCATCACCAGCGGTTCCACCAGGAACACCGGCTTGGCGGATTTGTTCTGCACCAGGCGCAGGTTGTTGCGGATCCATTGCGCGGGACGGTAGCCCTTGTCGCTGACCTTGTCGTCGTTGTTGAACTCGTTGAGGTAGAACTTGCGCGCGTTGTACACCAGTTCCGCGACGTCCAGCGCAATGTTCGAACCGCAGCGGCCCAGGCCGATCAGGCACACGGAGGGGAATTCCTGGTCGCGGCGCAGCTCGTTTTCGCCTTCGGCCGAACGAGGGAAGACCATGTCGCGCAGGCCGTCGAGGTTGTCGAGGATGCGGTCGGTGTTGGTTTCGGTGAAGTACAGGTACTGCTGAGTCGACAGCGGACGCGATGTGGAATGGGCCTTGTAAGGTTTTTCCGCGACCGTGGGCGCTATCAGATCGGAGACTACGTTGGCTGGAGTATTTTTAGAGGTCATTGTGCGCCATTTGCCTGGTCTGGTTCGGCGGTCGAAAAGATATCAACGCGCCATCACGGAGTGAGAGATCGCGACTGTACCTCGCGATATTGGCCTGAGCGATAGGGTTTATCCCTAGGCGCCCCCAGGGGGGAGCCTTGCTTGCAATACCGAAGGATCGGCCAAAAATTGGCGTTCTTTAATTGGCGGGGAACTTTTTATGAATTTTGCACTATCAGCGGATTGAACGCGGTGCTGGGGGATTGCCGGCGCTGGTTGAGCTGGCGCAGCACCGGCAGCAACTCCTCGAGCGGAACCGGTCGGCTGAGCAGGTAGCCCTGGATGTAGTCGCAGTCGTACTGCGCGAGGAATTCGTATTGCTGTTGGGTTTCGACGCCTTCGGTGACCACTTGCAGGTGCAGGGTGTGGGCCATGACGATGATCGCCTGGACGATTTCCATGTCCTGGGTCGATTTGGGAACGTCGAGGATGAACGACCGATCGATTTTCAGGGTGTTGAGGGGCAGGCGCTTGAGGTAGGCCAGGGACGAATAGCCGGTGCCGAAATCATCGATGGACAGTGACACGCCGAGGCTGCGGATCTGCCGCAGCAGTTGCAGGGTGCTGGAAATATTGCCCATCAGGGCGTTCTCGGTGACCTCCAGTTCCAGGCGGTGGGGCGGCATGCCGGCGGCGCGCAGGATACTTTCGATTTCATCGGCCAGCTCTTCCCGTGCCAGGTTCAGGGCCGAGCAGTTCACCGCGATCTTCAGTTCGTCGCAGCCGTGTCCGGACAGCCAGGCCAGGTCCTCGCAGGCTTTGCGCATGACCCAGCTATCGAGTTCGGCGATCATCCCGTTGGCTTCGGCGATGCCGATGAAGCGGTCGGGCGAGAGCAGCCCGTGCTGGGGGTGTTGCCAGCGCACCAGGGCTTCAAGTTTGGCGACCTGACCGCTCTTGAGGTCGTAGATCGGTTGGTAGTTCAGGGCCAGGCCGCTGCCGTCGCGCAGGGCATGGCGCAATTCCTCTTCGAGCTGCAGTTCCAGGGTGGCGCGGGTTTTCAGGTTGGAGCTGAAGAAGTGCAGGCTGTTGCGCCCCGCGCCCTTGGACTGATACAGCGCCAGATCGGCGTTTTTCAGCAGTTCCTCGCAGGATTTGCCGTCATCGGGAAACACGCTGATGCCGATGCTGGTGGTCATGACCATGCGACGACCGGCCAGCTCGATGGGCTCCTTCATTTTCAGCATGATGCGCTGGGCCATGTGCCGGGCTTCTTCGCGGTTGTGCAGGCCGATGAGGATGCAGAACTCGTCGCCGCCGAAGCGCGCCACCACATCGTCGTGACTGCGGGTCGCGCTCTTGATATGCCCGGCGATGACCTTGAGCAGTTCGTCGCCGGCATCGTGGCCGAGGCTGTCGTTGATCCGCTTGAAGTGGTCGATATCGAGGAACATGACCGCCAGCATGCCGCCGTTGGTGCTGCGTTCCATCAGTCTTTCGGCGAAGATCTGGTTGAAGCCGCGGCGGTTGATCAGGTTGGTCAGGGCGTCGTAGTGGGCCACTTGCGCCAGTGACAGACGCGCCTGGTCCAGCTGGCTGAGCAGGGCATTGACCCGTCGCAGGTCGTGTTCCTTGTGTTGCAGCTTCTTGTCCGCCAGGGCCGCGCTGATGCTGCTGCCGATGATCAGCAGGGCGATCAGGGCGACGGTCATGCCCAATTGCAGGTGGTTGTTGTCCGCCAGTGCGGGCAAGGCGCTGCCGGCCGGCAGCATCAGGTGCAACGACCACATCCCGATAAAGTGGGTGCTGAAGATGCCGGCACCCATCACCAGGCTGGCGGTGTATTTGAGCAGTTGGTGAAAGATCCCGCTGCCGGTGCGAAAGCGCCGGGACAAGATCAGGGCCGCGAGGCTGGCACCGATGGCTACCAGGACGGAAAGCCCGGCCAGGGCGGGGTTGTAGTACTGCACCGCACTCGATTGCAATGCCGACATGCCGACATAGTGCATGGCCGCAATGCCCAATCCCATGAACAGCGCGGCGCGCAGGTACTGTGAGGTGCGCAGTTCGGCATGCCCCAGGGTGTGCATGGCCAGGAAGGAGGCCAGCAGGGCGATCAGCAAGGACGAGAGGGTGATCGGCAGGTCGTATTGAATGTCGATGGGCGCCTGGAACGCCAGCATGCTGATGAAGTGCATGGCCCAGATGCCGCCGGCCAGGCAGCAGGCGCCGACCCAACGCCAGATCCGCTGCTGTGAAGGTTTTTCCACATGACCGACGCGTTCAGCCATGTCGAGCATGGCAAAAGAGGCAGCGCAGGCGACCAGGTAAGCCAGCAGCACCAGCAATGGATTATGGCTGCAATTGAGCAGCAGCTGCCCGGTCTCGGGAAGCTCGTTAACAAAATGCAAGCCCAGCCATTCCATAGCATGCCCTACTTGACGCCTTGGACTACCGGCGCGCTCAGCACCGACCAATGCGTTGGAGTATAGAGGCTCACCTCAGGCTGCAAGGGATCATGGCAGAGTGATGCCAATGATTTGGAAATGACCTAAATAGCGATTGGTACTAAAACCTCGGCCTGTTCCGGCTCCAACGGAGGCAACCCGGCCGCCGCGCGGGCCTTGTCGCAGTACTCGTTGTGCACGCCATCGACCCATGACGCCTCGAATTCCCGGCAGGTGCTCGAGCGTTGGTGATAGATGGAGCAACTGACCTGCTCGCCGACCTTGCCCTCAAGGGCGGTGCAGCGCGGAGAGCCGCGTTCAGTGCCGAGCATGGCGACGTGGTTGACGCCGACCTGGGTGACCAGTTCGTCGGGCACCAGGCCACCGGCGGAGGCGCATTCTCCCCAGTAGAAAGACACGCGGAAATACGCACAGCAGGCACCACAATTCAGACACGGATTAGCGTCGGGCATGGAAGGTCACGGAGAAAGTGGGGGGAGTCAATCGACGGCTATTCTAGGCTTCGGCCCGGGCTTTGGAAGGTATTTTTTGCATAACCTTTGCCGCCGTCCCGGTCCGCGACAATAAGGTGCCAGGGCAGGGCGCGCAGGGCATTGCCGGGTATCAGCGCCACGAATGGTGGCAGACAGTCCCGGCGCCGCTCACTAGATTGAGGGTTCCGGGCTCAACGCGTCTGGCGGGTAGGCCCCTATAACAATAAAAGAGACGGACCCCATGCAGAACTCGACCCAAGCGGCGAATGCCTGGCGCATTCTGTTCCTGTTGTTCCTCGCCAACCTCTTCAACTTCTATGACCGTACCCTGCCGGCGATCATCATCGAGCCGATCCGCATGGAGTGGCATCTGAGCGACTTCCAGATCGGCATCATCGGCACCGCATTCACCATTGTCTATGCCATTGCCGGCCTGCCCCTGGGGCGGATGGCCGACAACGGCTCGCGCAGCAAACTGATGGGCTGGGGCCTGGCGGTCTGGAGTGGGCTGACGGCGGCGAACGGCCTGGTGGGCAGTTTCACGACCTTTCTGCTGGTGCGCATGGGGGTGGGTATTGGCGAGGCGGCTTATGCGCCAGCCGCCAACTCGCTGATCGGCGATCTGTTCCCGGCACACCGCCGGGCGCGGGCCATGGGCATCTTCATGCTCGGCTTGCCGCTGGGGCTGGTGCTGGCGTTCTTCACCACCGGGGCCATGGTCAAGGCTTTCGACAGCTGGCGCGCACCGTTCTTTATCGCGGCGGTACCCGGGCTGTTGCTGGCGGGGTTCATGTTTTTTATCAAGGAACCGAAGCGCGGCGCGGCGGAAACGGTGAAGGTGTCCCAGGAAAAGGTCGACCGTCCAGTGCGTCGCCTGATGGCGATCCCGACGTTTCTCTGGCTGGTGCTGGCGGGGCTGACCTTCAATTTTGCCACCTATGCCTGCAACTCGTTTCTGGTGCCGATGCTGCAGCGCTATTTCCTTATGCCCCTGCAGGAAGCGGCGGTGGCGACCGGTTTGATTGTCGGGGTCACCGGATTGGTTGGCTTGACGCTGGGCGGTTGGGTCGCGGACAAGCTGCACCAGCGGATCGCCAATGGCCGGCTGTTGTTCGCCGCGGTGAGCCTGGTGATCTCGACGCTGACCACGGGCTGGGCACTGCATGCCGGGCGGATCGAGATCGGTGTGTTCGTGGCGGTGTTCAGTGTCGGTTGGCTGTTTGCCTACAACTTCTACACCTGTGTTTATACGGCGATCCAGGACGTGGTCGAGCCGCGGCTGCGGGCGACGGCGATGGCCGTGTACTTTGCCGGTCTGTATCTGTTGGGGGGTGGTTTGGGGCCGGTGGTGGTCGGTTTGCTGTCCGATCATTTCGCCCATGCGGCGATGCTGGCGGCGGGCGCCGAGCAGATGAGCGAGGCGTTCAAGGCGGTTGGACTACATGACGCGATGTATCTGATTCCGGGGGCCTTGTTGTTGACGCTGGCGTTCCTGTTCCAGGCGGCGCGGTGTTTCAGCAAGGATGCGCAGCGTATGCGCGAGGGGATGGTGGCGGATGCGCCGGGTGTGGCGCCGGCTACCGCCTGACGCCCGAGCGCCAACCTGTAGGAGCCAGCAAGCCGGCTCCTACAGGTTGGTGTGGCAGGTGACTGTCAGCCCGCCACCAACACCCGAATCGCTTCCAGGCGCAGCGCAGCTTTTTCCAGCATGGCCAGGCCTTGCTCACGCTGTTGACGCAAGGCCACCAGCTCACTGTCACGCACGCTTGGATTGACCGCCTGCAACGCGGTCAGGCGCGCCAGCTCTTCATCGGTATCCGCCGCCAGGCGCCGTTGGGCCTCGGCCACGCGCTCGGCGTGACGCGGTGCGATCTTGGCTTCACCGGCGTTGATCTTCGGCGTCAGGCTGTCGCGCTGGGCCTGGATGAATTTGTTGGCGCTGGCCCGTGGCACGCTTTCCAACTGGTCGTTCAGGGTTTCAAAGGCCACCCGGGTCGACAGGTCGTTGCCATTGGCATCCAGCAGGCAGCGCAACGCCGCCGGCGGCAGGTAGCGGCCCAGTTGCAGCGAGCGCGGTGCAACCACCTCACTGACATAGAGCAGCTCCAGCAACACGGTGCCGGGCTTGAGTGCCTTGTTCTTGATCAGCGCCACGGCGGTGTTGCCCATCGAGCCGGACAGCACCAGATCCATGCCGCCCTGCACCATCGGGTGTTCCCAGGTGATGAACTGCATGTCTTCGCGCGACAGCATCTTCTCGCTCGGCTTGAGGATCAGGGCGTTTTCCGAATGGTCTTCGCTGTCGATACCGAAGGCGTCGAACAGGGTTTCCATATAGATGGGCAGGGCGAACTGGTCGTCCTGCTCATGGATCGCCTCGACCAGCGCGTCACCTTCGCCGGCGCCACCGGAGTTGAGTTCCAGCAGGCGGTCGCGACCGGTATGCAACTCGGCTTCCAGGCGCTCACGCTCGCCGCGGGCTTCGTCGATCAGCGCTTGCCACTCGCCGTCGTCGGCGTTTTCCAGCAGCGGCAGCAGGCGCGGGCCGAACTGGTGCTGCAAGGCGTTGCCGGTCGGGCAGGTGTTGAGGAAGGCGTTCAGCGCTTCGTGGTACCACTGGAACAGGCGCTCTTGCGGGCTGGTCTGCAGGTACGGCACGTGCAGTTCGATCACATGTTTCTGGCCGATCCGGTCGAGACGGCCGATCCGCTGCTCCAGCAGGTCCGGGTGGGACGGCAGGTCGAACAGCACCAGGTGGTGGGAGAACTGGAAGTTGCGACCTTCACTGCCGATTTCCGAGCAGATCAGCACCTGGGCGCCGAATTCTTCGTCGGCGAAGTAGGCGGCCGCGCGGTCACGTTCGAGGATATTCATGCCTTCGTGGAACACCGTGGCCGGAATCCCGGAGCGCACGCGCAGGGCGTCTTCCAGGTCCATGGCGGTTTCGGCGTGGGCACAGATCACCAGGACCTTGGTGCGCTTGAGCATTTTCAATTGGTCGATCAGCCACTCGACGCGCGGGTCGAAGCGCCACCAGCGGGCTTCGTCGTCGGTGTCCGGCTGGGCCTGGAAGCTGACTTCCGGGTACAGCTCGGCGTGTTCGCCCAACGGCAGTTCGAGGTATTCGTCCGGGCATGGCAGCGGGTAGGCGTGCAGCTTGCGCTCCGGGAAACCCTGCACGGCGGCGCGGGTGTTGCGGAACAGCACGCGGCCGGTGCCGTGGCGGTCGAGCAGTTCACGCACCAGGCGCGCGCTGGCTTCGGCATCGCCGTCGTTGACCGCGGTCAGCAGGGCTTCACCTTCGTCACCGAGGAAACCCTGGATGGTCTTGTGCGCGGCAGGCGACAGGCGGCCTTTGTCCAGCAGTTCCTGGACGGCTTCGGCCACCGGGCGATAGTTCTCGCTCTCGGCGCGGAAGGCCTTGAGGTCATGGAAACGGTTCGGATCGAGCAGGCGCAGACGGGCGAAGTGGCTGTCCTGGCCCAGTTGTTCCGGGGTCGCGGTCAGCAGCAGGACGCCGGGAATGGTCTCGGCCAGCTGTTCGACCAGGGCGTATTGCGGGCTGACCTGATCTTCGTGCCAGACCAGGTGGTGGGCTTCGTCGACCACCATCAGGTCCCAGCCGGCGGCGAACAGCGCATCCTGGGCCTTCTCGTCTTCCACCAGCCACTCCAGGGCCACCAGGGCCAACTGGGTGTCTTCGAACGGGTTGCTGGCATCGCTTTCGATAAAGCGTTCGGCGTCGAACAGCGCGACCTGCAGGTTGAAACGCCGGCGCATTTCCACCAGCCATTGGTGCTGCAGGTTCTCCGGCACCAGGATCAGCACGCGGTTGGCGCGGCCGGAAAGCAGCTGGCGATGGATCACCAGGCCGGCTTCGATGGTCTTGCCCAGGCCCACTTCGTCGGCCAGCAAGACCCGGGGCGCGATGCGGTCGGCGACTTCCCGGGCGATGTGCAACTGGTGGGCGATCGGTTGCGCGCGCACGCCGCCCAGGCCCCAGAGGGAGGATTGCAACTGGCGGCTGGTGTGTTCCAGGGTGTGGTAGCGCAGCGAGAACCAGGCCAACGGGTCGATCTGCCCGGCGAACAGGCGGTCGCTGGCCAGACGGAACTGGATAAAGTTCGACAGCTGGGTTTCCGGCAGCGTGACGGCGTCGTTCTGGGCGTTGAGGCCGTGATAAACCAGCAATCCGTCGACATCGTCGACTTCCCGCACGGTCATCTTCCAACCTTCGAAGTGGGTGATGGTGTCGCCCGGCGAGAACCTCACGCGGGTCAGGGGCGCATTCCGTAGCGCATACTGGCGGGTGTCGCCAGTGGCCGGGTAGAGCACGGTCAACAAGCGGCCGTCCTGTGCCAGAACGGTGCCTAAACCCAACTCCGCTTCGCTGTCACTGATCCAGCGTTGCCCCGGTTGATACTGCTGCGCCATGCTGCCTGACTCCCGCCTTGAAAAAGCCGACTATGTTAACGGAATCGATGCTTTCAGGCCAAAAGAAGCTCACAAATACCGCGCTTTTAGCGAGCATCCCGCCTTTAACAGGTGCGAGACCTGGAAGAAAGGGTAGCTCATCGGCATCTCGGGCACCTTTGTCTGTTAATCCGGTCACAGTTTGACCATCCTGGGCTCAAGTCGCCGCGCGTGCCGCCGACAGCCTGACGACAGGAGAATGCCATCATGCTGCCACCGATACTGCCATTGAGCGTCGTACCGATTACGTCCCAGACGGATCCGATTCGACCGCAACCGAACATCCCCCCCGTGGTGCCGGTCCAACAAAGCTCCAATGAGAGCACCATCGACCTGCAAAAGCGTGACCCGGACGAGGCCGGTTGGCTGCTGCGCGAGGAACAGCGGCGTCAGCAGGAGCAGCAGCAACGCCGCCGCGAAGCCGACGATGACCCCGAGCTGCACCTGGCTGTCCCGGGCGATGAGTTGAATGCCGATAACACCGTACCCGTGGTGGCGCTGATGGACGATCAGCCACGTCAGGGATTGCTGGTGGACGTCGAGGTCTGACGGCGCTCGTTGGCCAACGTGCGCAGGGCTTTGAGCAAGGTGTCGATTTCTTCCGCGGTATTGAGATGGCTGACGGCGATCCGCGCAATGGCCGGCAGATCCCGGGCCCGCATATCCAGTGGTGTATAAGCTGTGCCATTGGCCCCCAGGTTGATGCCACTTTCGGCCAGCCGCTGTTTCAGTTCAAAAACATCCCAACCTTCCAGCGTGAACGCAATCAGCCCTGATTGTTGTCCGGGCAGGCCCAGGTCGCGCAGTTCAAGGCCGTTGATCTGACCCAGTGCCTGGCGCAGTGGCAGGCTTAATGCCTGGATTCGCTGATAAATGCCTTCGATCCCCAGTTCCATAGCTTCTTTCAGCGCATTCGCCAGTCCGGCCAGCAGCGCCAGGGAGACTTCGCTGGTTTCAAAGCGGCGGGCATCGTTCCTCGGGGTGAAGGCGTGGCCGTCCCAGGGCGCCGAGAGCACATCGAGTTGGGTTGGCTTGAGTCGTGCCATGAATTCCGGGCGTATATACAGCAGTGCTGTTCCCCTCGGTCCACGCAGGAACTTGCGCGCGGCGCCCTTGAGTACATCGCAGCCCAGGGCCTGGACATCGCAGGGCAGTTGGCCCAGTGCTTGTCCGGCATCGATGAAGTAGGCAATGCCATGGCGCCGCGCCACTTCGCCGATGGCTTGTGCCGGGTTGATCAGGCCGCCGTTGGCCGGTAGCCAGGTCAGGGCGATCAGCTTCACATGCGAATCGATCATGCGTTCCAGGGCGGTCACCGATACCGCGCCGCTTTCGTCACAGGGGATCACCTCGATCCGGGCGCCCGACTGCAGGGCCTGGGTCATGCAGGCCAGGTTGCCGCCCCATTCGTGCCGGCCCACCAGGATCCGGTCGCCCGCGCCCCAGCCCCCCAAGGCGCCGAATGCCATGCCCCAGGCCGCCGAACCGCTGCTGGTAAAGGCAATGGCGGCGCTGTCGGTGCCGAGTAGCCGGGCCGCCCAGTGGCGAGCCTGCTCCTGCAGCCTGGCCCCTTCAACGCCGGCCTCCATGGGGCCGCTTGTCGCTTCGCGCAGCAGTTGCGCGTTGATGGCGTCCAGCGTGGCCTGGCTGGGCAGTGAGGCGCCGGCGTGATTGAAATGGATTACCTGGGCGCAACCGGGAGTGGCGGCACGTAGTCGGACGATTTCTTCAGCCAGCGGATCGTTCATGGCCGCAGCTCGAAAATCGCGTCGATTTCCACGGCAACACCGCTGGGCAGGCTGGCGACACCGATGGCGGTCCGTGCATGGCGACCTTTGTCGCCGAGGGCATTGACCAGCAGATTGGAGGCGCCGTTGGCCACGGCGCCCTGGCGTTGGAAATCGGCGCTGCTGGCGACAAAGACACCCAGGCGGACGATCCGCACCAGGCGCGACAGATCATCGTCGAGGGCGTGCCCCAATTGCGCCAACAGGCCGAGCGCGGCGAGTTCCGCGGCCTGCGCCCCCTGGGTTTCGTCCAGGCTGTCGCCCAGGCGCCCGATAAAGGCCGGTTTGCCATCCTGCAGGGGAATCTGTCCGGAAATGAACAGCTGGTTCTGGCTGATGACGTAGTTCACATAGTTGGCGATCGGCTGCCCCGGTTGCGGCAGGTTCAGGCCTAGCTGGGCCACTCGGTCGGACAGGGAATGATGCATTGGGCAAACCTCCGGGAAAGAGGCTTGAGCATGCTGGGCCGACCGTGGGCCGACAAACGCATAGATTCAATCCGACGTATCCAGATAACTCATGGGTCGGCGGCGCTGCACTGCTCCTGCAACCACTCGCAGAAGCATTCGGCGGCTGGGCTCAGGGCGCTGTTGGGTTTGACCAGCCAGTAGCCGATCTCGCCTTCAAAGGCTGGCTGGTCGAAGGCATTCACCAGCACGCCCTCCTTGAGGCGGCGCTCGATCAGGCGCTGGCGCCCCATGGCGATACCCTGCCCGGCGATGGCCGCCTCGACCACGATGTTGTAGTCGTGGAGCATGACGCTGGGGTAGTGCTGGACGTCGAGATGATGGTGGCGGGACCAGTCGATCCATTCGAACGGTTGCGGTGCCTGTGACATGAGCAGAGGGCCGTGCTCGATGCCGTGGGCCTTGAAGGCCGGGCTGCAGACCGGAAAGAGGCGTTCGCCCATCAAGCGTACGGCGTTGACATGGGGCCAGCCGCCTTTGCCATAGCGGATCGCCAGGTCCACCTCGGCGCCGGCCACATCGGCCAGTTGGATCGTGGGTTCCAACTCGACCCTGATTTGCGGATGGCGCAGTGTGAAGCTGGTCAGGCGCGGGGCCAGCCAGAGAGTGGCGAAGGAGGCCAGCAGGCCGATGCGCAGCACCTGGTTTTGCCGGGGCAGCCTGAGCTGGCGGGTGGCCTGGGCGATCTGTTCCAGGGCCGGGCGGATTTGCTGGTAGTACTGGCGGCCTTCTTCCGTGAGATCTATCGCGCGGGTGCGTCGGATAAATAGTTGCCGGCCCAGATGCTCCTCGAGCTTATGCACCTGGTGGCTGATTGCGCTTTGACTGACGCACAGCTCATCGGCGGCCTTGATAAAGCTCAGGTGACGGGCCACGGCCTCGAAGGCGCGCAGGGCCATCAAGGGCGGCAGATCCTGGTGCAACGCCACTTCGGCTCTCCTTTGCATGTGATCGAGGCCTGGGGATTGTGCTGGGAAATCGCGGGACTGCCCAGGCCTTGTTGAGAGGGAAGTCTGGATAACCGGCTGACTTGCCCGCATTATTAGCCCATAGCGCGTGTTGAAGGTTGCCGATAGTGGCCCTTTGATAGAACTCGACGGATAGCGATGTAATCTGACCATGAACCAAGACGACAAGTTGATCGACCTTAATACCGAACGGGCCAAGCGTGTCCATGATCTCAATGAAAAGCGCCTGAATGAAGTTCGCCAGGCGTTCGAACAGGCCATGCCGCTGGGCAAGGGCAAGAAAAAGCCGAAGAACAAACCGAAAAAGCGCTGATACCCCCACTGACTCTTGATATGGGTCAGTTATTTCCCTTCTCCGGCGCCCAGCCTTGGGCGGCATTGATCCTGGTCAATTTCTTACTGTGCCTGCTGGGCTAACTTAGCTCCATCGCAACAGGGCAAGTGCAGGAGGCCAGTCATGTTCTTCGATAACGTGGTGATCGCCGGAGTGCTGACCGTCGGCCTCATGGTGATGTTCTTCGCCGGTTTTGGAATTTTTATCTGGAAAGACTCACAGAAACGGAAGAAACCGTAGAGCTTCCAGGGAACGAGCACGCAAGGCATTTTGGGCGACTTCGGTCGCCCTTTTTTTTGCTCTTTTTTTGTAGAAGGCGCCAGTATCGGGGCGGGTATTGGCCTTGGGTCCCAGTCATACCGCGCAATAAAAAAGGTGCGGTCCCGACGGGAGCGCACCTTTTCGTTATCTGCCCGGAATCAGCTGCCGAGCACCTTCGTCGCCAGCCAGAACAGGCCGGCGGACAAACCGATGGTCATTGGCAGGGTCAGCAGCCAGGCCAGCAGGATGGTCTTGATGGTGCTGCCTTGCAGGCCGCTCTTGCTGGCAATCATGGTCCCGGCCACACCCGACGACAACACGTGGGTGGTCGAGACGGGCAGGGCGACGATGTTCGCCAGGGCGATCAAGCCAGCGGTGGTGATTTGCGCCGACATGCCCTGGGCATAGGTCATGCCCTGCTTGCCGATCTTCTCGCCGATGGTCATGACCACGCGTTTCCAACCGATCATGGTGCCCAGGCCCAAGGCCAGCGCTACCGCCATGATCACCCAGAACGGTGCGTATTCGGTGGTGGTGGTCAGGTCCTTGCGCAGTTTTTCCAGGTCGGACTTTTCACGGGAATCCAGGCCCGGCAACTTGCCAACCTGCTTGGCGGTGTCATCCAGGCAGAGCAGGTCGCGACGCACTTCAATGCGCTTGTCCGCCGACAGCGAATGGTAGTCGGTCACGCCCGTGAGGTTGCTCATCAGGGCGTTGATATTCGCTTCGGTGCGTTGCGGGTTGCAGCGGAACTTGCCTGGCATGTCGTCGGCAACATTCTTGCCCAGGGCGAGGAATTCGCTCAGGGTGGTGTTGTTGCGCTGATAGAACTGGCTCAGGTGCAGGGTCGCGTCACGGGTGCGTTCGATCTGATAAGTGGTGGTGCTCAGGTCGAGGACGAACTGCGCCGGGACGATACCGATCAGCACCAGCATGATCAGGCCGATGCCTTTCTGGCCATCATTGGAGCCGTGCACGAAGCTCACCGCCATGGCGGAGATCACCAGCACCATGCGGTTCCAGAACGGCGGGTGCTTCTTGTCGTCGATCTTGCGTCGTTGTTCCGGGGTCTTGTGCATCTTGGACTGCGGACGCCACCATTTCAGGCCGACCAGTATCAGGCCCGCCACCAGCAAGCCGGCAATCGGCGAGAAGACCAGCGAGGCGCCGATATCGACGGCTTTCTGCCAGTTCACCCCTTCGCTCACGGGAATGCCGTTGAGCAGGGCATTGGCCAGGCCGACACCGAGGATCGAACCGATCAGGGTGTGGGAGCTGGAGGCCGGGATACCGAAGTACCAGGTGCCCAGGTTCCAGGCGATGGCCGCCGCCAGCAGTGAGAACACCATGGCCAGGCCATGTCCGGTGTTGACGTTGATCAGCAGTTCGACCGGCAACAGGTGGACGATCGCATAGGCGACGCCGACCCCGCCCAGCAGCACGCCGAGGAAGTTGAATACACCGGAAAAGAACACCGCCAGGTGAGGTGGCATGGCCTTGGTGTAGATAACAGTGGCCACCGCGTTAGCGGTGTCATGAAAGCCGTTGATGAACTCGAAGCTGAGGACAAAGGCCAGGGCGAGCACCAGGCTTACAATCACCCAGGCATCCAGTCCGCTGAATAAATCGATCATGAAGGTTTTCTGACCCGGTCATAAGGGGGCGCGATTATGCCAGAAAACTTTCAGGTGAGGGCCTGCCTGACGCCATTTGACCTGAGTGGGTGGTCAGGACCGACGGTTGACACGCGGATGGCGTAAGTCTTGGCGTCCGGCGGGCCAGGCATTGTCCGGGTAGGAAAGGCCTGGCAGCCAAGGGCGAGGCCCGATACCGATAAGCCTAAGGCTCTTCGGCCTTGAGTTCCTTTTCCATCTTTTGCAGTTCCTGGGTAAACGCCTGGTCCAGAAGACTGGCTCGTTTGCGCCAGGGTTTACGCTCTGGATCGGGTTGCGCGGCGTAGGTGGTGACAGCCCCGCCGTAAACATCCTTGTAACGTTGTTCCTGGCGCTCAAGTTCCGCGCGCAGTTCGTCTTTCGTCACAGTACTACCTAATTTGAGTTGAGTTATTTGTGTTCCATTAAACACAACCGCCCTGACGAGACGTTCAATCTCGGGCTTGAGCGCTGAAAGTCGGAACCCCTGTCGGGCCAGACGGCCTTGAGGTCGTACAGGGTATTATAGCGGTCGGTTTGACTGACACTATCGCGAAGATAAGGGAGTTCGTCAACTTTGTTGGTGAGTTTTGTGATGTAGGAGTTTTTAACTGTAACTTGAGGGCGAGGTAACCGCTGCCTGTTTTTTGACGACGGTTATCAATTCAAGTTGCAGTGCAATAAACCCGATACTTGAAAATACAATCCCGATTCTGTTGGCGCGCCGTTGTTCAACTTATTGATCGACGCCTCGCGCGTGACCGCCAGGGGGTTAAAAAAACGGCCTCACTTCGTGGGTGAGGCCGGACCGACGCAGCCCTCCCGGTGGGTACCTGACCAGTATCCCGGGAAAACCGCAGCGGCGCGTCCAAGGTATAAGCTGCGACGATCAGGGTCAATTGCGATTATCGGCCAGTGGTTCGATAATCGCACAAAGTTGAAGAGGCCGGGCTTGTCTATCCGCCCAAGCCCGCCTGTAATGGGCCTCCACGGCAGACAAGGAATTTTGATGAACGACCAACTGCGCGATGCCTTCACCTCTGTGGCGCCACCCATCGTGGCTTCGCCGGCCAAGCGCATCCAGGCGTTTACCGGTGACCCTGATTTCATGACCTCGCTGGCCCGTGGCCTGGCGGTGGTGCAGGCGTTCCAGGAACGCAAACGGCACCTGACCATTGCGCAGATCAGCCACCGTACGGAAATTCCCCGCGCGGCCGTGCGACGTTGCTTGCACACCTTGATCAAGCTCGGCTACGCCACTACCGACGGGCGGACCTATTCGCTGTTGCCCAAGGTGCTGACCCTGGGACACGCGTACTTGTCGTCCACGCCCCTGGCGGTGTCGGCGCAACCCTATCTCGACCGCATGAGCGAGCAGTTGCACGAGGCTTGCAACATGGCGACCCTGGAGGGGGACGACATCCTCTATATCGCCCGCTCCGCCACCACCCGGCGACTGATCTCGGTCGACCTCTCGGTGGGCGGCCGGTTGCCGGCCTATTGCACGTCCATGGGGCGCATCCTGTTGGCGGCGCTGGACGACGCCTCCTTGCACGAGTACCTCGAACACGCCGACCTGCATGCCAAGACCAGTCGCACCCTGCATACTCCCGAAGCGCTGCTCGAATGCCTGCAACAGGTTCGCCAGCAGGGCTGGTGCATTGTCGACCAGGAACTGGAGCAAGGTTTGCGCTCGATTGCGGTACCGGTCTACGACGCTTCCGGGCAAGTACTGGCGGCGCTGAATGTCAGCGCCAGTGCCGGGCGTGTCAGCTGCGGCGAGATGGAGCAGCGTTTCCTGCCGAGCATGCTCAAGGCCAGTCGCGAGCTGAGTGCGCAGCTGTTTTCCTGAGTACGGACGGCTACGCTTTCCCGGGCAACGCGTCTGAAGGATCAAACGGTAGCTTGCAAACAATGCGTTCGATTATCGAACGGTTAATCGATTATCGGATTGTTTGGCCGCCGATCCCCGGCTTACCCTGAGCTCATCACGGCGTTGAACCTCGCGCTGTCCCTCAGGTGTGTTGAAACCGGGAGTCTGCACCCATGGCTGAAATCCTTTCGCTGCATGACGCGGTGAAGCAGTTCGTCAACGACGGTGACACCGTCGCGCTCGAAGGCTTCACTCATCTGATTCCGACGGCGGCGGGTCATGAAATCATTCGTCAGGGCAAGAAAGACCTGACGCTGGTGCGCATGACGCCTGACTTGGTCTATGACCAGTTGATCGGCGCCGGCTGCGCCCGCAAGCTGATTTTCTCCTGGGGCGGCAATCCGGGCGTGGGTTCGCTGCACCGCCTGCGCGATGCCGTCGAAAAACACTGGCCGCACCCGCTGGAAATCGAAGAGCACAGCCATGCCGACCTGGCCAACGCCTATGTGGCCGGCGCCTCCGGCTTGCCGTTCGCGGTCCTGCGAGCCTACGCCGGCTCCGACCTGCCGAAGGTCAATCCGCTGATCAAGACGGTCACCTGTCCGTTCACCGGTGAAGTGCTGGCCGCCGTACCTTCGGTACGCCCGGACGTTACCGTGATCCATGCCCAGAAAGCCGACCGCAAGGGCAACGTGTTGCTCTGGGGCATTCTCGGTGTGCAGAAGGAAGCGGCCCTGGCGGCCAAACGTTGCATCGTCACCGTCGAGGAAATCGTCGACGACTTGCAGGCGCCGATGAACGCCTGCGTCCTGCCGACCTGGGCCCTGAGCGCGGTGTGCCATGTTCCCGGTGGTGCCCACCCGTCCTACGCCCATGGTTATACCGAGCGTGATAACCGCTTCTACCAGGCCTGGGACCCGATCGCCCGCGACCGTGCAACCTTTACCGCGTGGATCGACGAGTACATCCATGGCACCGCGAACTTTGCCGAGTTCCAGAGCAAACTGGCCCACGCTTCGGAGGTTAAGTCATGACCTACACCACCAATGAAATGATGACGGTGGCCGCCGCTCGCCGCCTGAAGAACGGTTCGGTCTGCTTTGTCGGCATCGGCCTGCCCTCCAAGGCTGCCAACCTGGCGCGCCTGACCTCTTCTCCGGACGTGGTACTGATCTACGAGTCGGGCCCGATTGGCGCCAAGCCCAGTGTGCTGCCGTTGTCCATCGGGGATGGCGAGCTGGCGGAAACCGCCGACACCGTGGTGCCGACCGGTGAGATCTTCCGCTACTGGCTGCAAGGCGGACGCATTGATGTCGGTTTTCTCGGCGCGGCCCAGGTCGACCGTTTCGGCAATATCAACACCACGGTGGTCGGCGACTATTTCTCGCCCAAGGTCCGCTTGCCCGGTGCCGGTGGCGCTCCGGAAATCGCCGGTTCGGCGAAAAGCGTGCTGATCATCCTCAAGCAGTCGGCACGTTCCTTCGTCGACAAGCTGGACTTCATCACCTCGGTCGGCCACGGCGAAGGCGGCGACTCGCGCAAACGCCTGGGCCTGCCGGGTGCCGGTCCGGTGGGGATCATCACCGACCTGTGCATCATGGAACCGCAAGCTCCCAGCCACGAGTTCGTGGTGACCGCGCTGCATCCGGGTGTGACGCGCGAGCAAGTGATCGCCGCCACCGGCTGGGCCGTGCGCTTTGCCGATCAGGTCGCGGTCAGCGATGCCCCCAGCGAGATCGAACTGAACGCCCTGCGCGACCTCGAAATTCGTACCGCCGCGGCCCACGGCCAAACCCCCGGAGAAGCCTGATGCGCGATGTCTTTATCTGTGACGCCATTCGTACCCCCATCGGTCGCTTTGGTGGCGGCCTGGCCGGTGTGCGCGCTGACGACCTGGCGGCGATCCCGATCAAGGCGCTGATGACGCGTAACCCGTCGGTGAACTGGGCCGAGGTTGATGAAGTGTTTCTCGGCTGCGCCAACCAGGCCGGCGAGGACAACCGCAACGTCGCGCGCATGGCGCTGTTGCTGGCGGGGTTGCCGGAGACGGTACCCGGGGTGACCCTCAATCGCCTCTGCGCCTCGGGGATGGACGCGATCGGCACCGCGTTCCGTGCCATCGCCAGTGGCGAGATGGAATTGGCGATTGCCGGTGGCGTGGAGTCCATGTCCCGTGCGCCCTTCGTGATGGGCAAGGCCGACGCGGCGTTCTCCCGCAACATGAAACTGGAAGACACCACCATCGGCTGGCGTCTGATCAACCCGCTGATGAAGGCTCAATACGGTGTTGATGCGATGCCGCAGACCGCCGACAACGTGGCGGACGACTATCAGGTCTCCCGCGCCGACCAGGACGCTTTTGCCTTGCGCAGCCAGCAACGCACGGCTGCCGCCCAGGCCGCCGGTTTCTTCACTGAAGAAATCGTGGCGGTGCGTATCGCCCATAAAAAAGGCGAGACGGTGGTCGAGCACGATGAACATCCTCGGGCCGACACCACGCTCGAGGCCCTGGCCAAACTCAAACCGGTCAATGGCCCGGACAAGACCGTCACCGCCGGCAATGCGTCCGGCGTCAACGATGGCGCCGCCGCGCTGATCCTGGCGTCCGCCGAGGCGGTGAAGAAACATGGTCTGACGGCCCGTGCCCGGGTGCTCGGCATGGCTAGCGCGGGTGTCGCGCCCCGGGTCATGGGGATCGGCCCGGTACCGGCCGTGCGCAAGTTGACCGAGCGCCTGGGGCTGGCCGTCAGCGATTTCGACGTTATCGAACTGAACGAAGCCTTCGCCAGCCAGGGCCTGGCGGTGCTGCGTGAACTGGGCATCGCTGACGATGCGCCGCAGGTCAACCCGAACGGCGGCGCCATTGCCCTCGGTCATCCGCTGGGCATGAGCGGCGCACGCCTGGTGCTGACAGCGCTCCACCAGTTGGAAAAGACCGGTGGCAGCAAGGGCCTGGCGACGATGTGTGTCGGCGTCGGGCAGGGGCTGGCGTTGGCGATTGAGCGGGTCTGAGATTCACGGGCAATAAAACAGGCGCCCGGATGATGGCCACGTACTGTCATTCGGGCGACTGTTCTTGTAAAACAGGTCTGTTGCGAAGTATGTCTAAACTGCAACTTACCTCCTTCGAGTGATGACACATGACAACAACAACGATGCCGTACACCCCCGAAGAACGTAACAAGAGGATTTTTGCCATTGTCGGTGCTTCTTCCGGCAACCTGGTCGAGTGGTTCGACTTCTATGTCTATGCCTTCTGTGCAATCTACTTCGCCCCGGCTTTTTTTCCCTCTGGCGATCCCACGGCGCAGTTGCTCAATACCGCCGGTGTGTTCGCCGCCGGCTTCCTGATGCGACCCATCGGTGGCTGGCTGTTCGGCCGCGTGGCCGACAAGCATGGCCGCAAGAATTCGATGATGATCTCGGTGCTGATGATGTGCGCCGGCTCCCTGGTCATCGCGTTCCTGCCGACCTACGCGTCCATCGGTGCCTGGGCGCCGTTTCTGCTGCTGGTGGCGCGTCTGTTCCAGGGACTGTCGGTGGGCGGTGAATACGGCACCACCGCGACCTATATGAGTGAAGTGGCCCTGCGCGGCCAGCGCGGTTTCTTTGCTTCGTTCCAGTACGTGACCCTGATCGGCGGCCAGTTGCTGGCGGTGCTGGTCCTGGTGATCCTGCAGCAGTTCCTCAGCGAACCGGAACTCAAGGCCTGGGGCTGGAGGATTCCGTTCGTGATCGGTGCCATCGCGGCGCTGATCTCGCTGTTGCTGCGTCGCTCCCTGAAGGAAACCACCAGCAAGGAAACCCGCCAGGACAAGGACGCCGGCAGCATCCGGGCGTTGTTCCGCGATCACAAGGCAGCCTTTATCACCGTGCTCGGCTACACCGCCGGCGGTTCGCTGATTTTCTACACCTTCACCACCTACATGCAGAAGTACCTGGTGAACACCGCCGGCATGACGGCCAAGACCGCCAGTTTCATCATGACCGCCGTACTCTTCCTCTATATGTGCATGCAGCCGTTGTTCGGCATGCTCTCGGACCGTATCGGCCGGCGTAACTGCATGCTCTGGTTCGGCGCGCTGGGGACCTTGTGCACCGTGCCGATCCTGCTGACCCTGAAGACCGTGACCAGTCCGTTCCTGGCCTTTGTGCTGATCACCCTGGCACTGGCGATCGTCAGTTTCTATACCTCCATCAGCGGCCTGGTCAAAGCCGAGATGTTCCCGGCCCAGGTCCGCGCACTGGGTGTGGGCCTGGCCTACGCGGTGGCGAATGCGATCTTCGGCGGCTCGGCGGAATACGTGGCCCTGAACCTGAAGTCGGTGGGCATGGAAAACGCCTTCTACTGGTATGTGACGGCGATGATGGCCGTCGCCTTCCTGTTCAGCCTGCGCCTGCCGAAAGAGGCGGCCTACCTGCACCACGATCATTGATCGGTTCGCGCGCCCTTCATGGGCGCGCATGACCTGGGCAATCAGCGGGCAAATACATCGGTTTTTTACTTGAAGGGGATGAACGTGGGTTTCGTACGACTTGCCGAGGGTGAACTGCATTACCAGCTTGATGGCCCGCCCGATGCGCAGGTATTGGTGCTGTCCAACTCGCTGGGGACTGACCTGGGGATGTGGGACACCCAGATGCCGGTGTTTGCCGAGCACTTTCGGGTACTGCGTTACGACACCCGCGGCCATGGCCGTTCGCTGGTGACGCCCGGGCCTTACAGCATCGAGCAATTGGGGCACGACGTCCTGGCGTTGCTCGACGCATTGAATATCGAACGTGCGCACTTCTGCGGCCTGTCCATGGGCGGTCTGATCGGCCAGTGGCTGGGCATCAACGCCGGGCATCGCCTGCAGCGCTTGATTGTCTGCAACACGGCGGCGAAGATCGGCGATGCGGCCGGCTGGAATCCACGGATCGAAGCCGTTTCGACGGGTGGCCAGGCGGCCATGCTGGCCCTGCGCGACGGGGCGGTTTCACGCTGGTTCACCCCGGCGTTCGCCGAAGCGCACCCGGATCGGGTCAAGCCGATCACCGAGATGCTCGCCGCCACCTCGCCCGAGGGGTATGCGGCCAACTGCTGTGCCGTGCGCGATGCGGATTTTCGCGATCAGTTGGCGCAGATCCAACGGCCGTTGCTGGTGATTTCCGGCAGCGAGGATGCGGTGACGCCGCCGTCGGGCGGGATCTTTATCCAGCAGCACGTCGAGGGCGCCGAATACGCCGAGTTCCAAGCCGCGCATCTGTCCAACGTGCAGGCCGGCGATGGCTTCAGTCAGCGGGTACTGGACTTCCTGTCCGCCAGGGTGTGAAGCGTTCCGAGTGAAATCCTTCTCTTTTAGATGAAACTTTCACTACCGCCTGAACGCCTTCCCGGATGTTGTGCTCTGATGAGCGCGATGGCCCTTCTGTCATTGCCCTGATCCGGACCCCGCCCATCCATGAAGTCGTTTGCTGCATTGCTGTCAGGGCTCGTGATCGCTACGAGCCTTGCCGCTTGCATCGGTCCGCCGATGCCCCTGACGCCACAAACCGAACAGGCCCTGCGCTCGCAGCCGCCGATCCGTTTTCTGCTGACCTTCGATGACGGTCCCAATGCCTCGAGTTTCTGGAACCCGACGGCGTCGGTGCTCAATGACTTGGCGCACAACCCGATCCAGCCGGGGATCAAGGCGATATTTTTCGTCCAGACCCGTGCCACCCGGGCCGGCAACAGTGATATCGGTCGTGCGCTGATGCGTCGCGAGCATGCCGAAGGGCATATCCTCGGCTTTCATACCGCGACCCCCTCGCACACCAATCACCGTTCCTTGAGCCCGGAAGAACTGGAACAGTCGCTCAACAATGGCATTGCGGACATTACGGCGATCACCGGTGCACCGCCGACGATCCTGCGCCCGCCGTTCTGGAACTACGACAAGCGTACTTTCGCCGCCTACCAGCAACATGGCCTGCACGTATTGCTGACGGACCTGAGTGCCAACGATGGCAAGGTCTGGGGCATCACCGCCAGCCCGCAGCGGCGGGCCAACCTGCTCAAGCACCTGGCCGAAGTCCGCGAGCAGATCGCTCGTGGCGAAATGCCGGTGGTCGATGGGGTGATTCCGGTGGTGGTGACCTTTCACGACCTCAATCGCTATACCGCCCGGCATATGCAGGAATACCTGCAGATCCTGATGGACTGCGCACGGGACACCGGTGTGCGGACCGCCGAGCAGCCTTTCTATACGGACAGCTCGGCCTTGTTGCGCGCGATCATGGCGCGCACGGTGCATGACAGCTCCGTGCCCGTGCACCTGCCCGGGTTCTGGAACTGGTGGTGGGACGGCGACTCGCACTAGGCTCTGTACGGAAACTGCCTGCGCGGCGAGTTTTCGTGCAAACCCTGACGAGCACTTTTGTCCAGGCAAAAAAAAGCCCACCTGGAAGCGGTGGGCTTGTGAGGGTCAGCCTTTCGGCGGTTCCTCGGAGATCGGCTTGGCCTGGCCGCTGTTTTCGTACCAGCCACCGCCGAGGGCCTTGTACAGGTTGACCTCGCTGGTGAGCTGCGACAGGCGATCGCTGATCAGCGACTGCTGGGCGCTGAACAACGAACGCTGGGCATCGAGGAAGGTCAGGTTGCTGTCGACACCAATGCGATAGCGACGCTCGGCCAGGCGGTAGTAATCCTGGTTGGCGGCGACCAGGTCACGCTGGGCCTGCAACTGCTGGTTGAAGGTCTGGCGTGCCGCCAGTCCATCGGAGACTTCCTGGAAGCCGGTCTGAATGGCTTTCTCGTAGTTGGCGACGCTGATGTCTTTCTGGATTTTCGAGTAATCCAGGCTGGCTCTCAGGCTACCGGCGTTGAAGATCGGAATGTTGATGCTCGGTGCGAACGACCAGGTTCCCGAACCGCCCTTGAACAGACCACCCATGTCCGGGCTCAAGGTCCCGGCATTGGCGGTCAGGCTGATGCTCGGGAAGAACGCCGCACGGGCCGCGCCGATATTGGCGTTGGCCGCCTGCAACTGGTGCTCGGCGCCGAGAATGTCCGGACGCCGTTGCAGCAACTCGGACGGCAGGCCGGCGGGCATTTCGCTGAGCAGCTTGGCCGACAGCGGTTGAGCCGCTGGCAAGTTGGCCGGGATACCGCTACCGAGCAGCAGGGTCAGGCTGTTCTGGTCCTGGGCCACCTGGCGGGTGAATTGCGCCAGGCTGCTGCGGGCACCTTCCACCGACGTCCGCGCCTGGCTCACATCCAGGGCGGAAGCCACGCCGACTTCGTTGCTGCGTGAGGTCAGCTTGAAGCTTTCCTCGTAGGCCGACAGGGTGTTCTGTGTCAGCTTGAGCAGTTCCTTGTCGGCCTGCCAGGTCAGGTAGGCGTTGGCCACACTGGCCACCAGGCTGATCTGGGTGGTGCGGCGGGCTTCTTCGCTGGCGAAGTAAGTCTGCAGTGCCTGCTCGCTCAAGCTACGGACGCGGCCGAACAGGTCCAGTTCATAGGAACTGACGCCGAGGGTCGCCGAGTACTGGCTGGTAATCATTTCCTTGCCGGTACTCGAAACGGCGGCCGGCACCCGCTGCCGACTGCCATTGCCATTGGCACTGACCGCCGGGAACAGGTCCGCGCGCTGGATCTGGTATTGGGCGCGGTAGGCGTCGATGTTCAGCGCCGCGACCCGCAGGTCGCGGTTGTTTTCCAGGGCCACCTGGATCAGCTGTTGCAGCGCCGGGTCGGCGAAGAACTGGCGCCAGCCCTGTTCGGCGGCGGCGACGTTCGCCGCCTGGGCCGGCGAGTAGGCCGGTCCTTGCGGGTACTGCGCCGCTACCGGCGCTTCGGGGCGCTGGTAGTCGGGGATCAACGAGCAACCGCTGAGCACAAAGGCCGCGACCGCTACACTGAGAAGGGACTTGCTCATTGGCCAGCCTCGTTGCTTGGAGTTTCAGTAGTGTCTGACTTCTTGTGCTTTTTCTCGCCGCCGATGGACGACACCGACACGAAGAACAACGGAACCCAGAAGATCGCCAGAATCGTCGCGGTGATCATACCGCCAATCACGCCCGTACCGATGGCGTGCTGGCTACCCGAACCGGCACCGGTGGAAATCGCCAGCGGCACCACGCCGAGGATGAACGCCAGGGAGGTCATGATGATCGGACGCAGACGCATCCGGCAAGCCTCGACGGCGGCATCGATCAGGCTGCGGCCCTGTTCATGCAGTTCCTTGGCGAATTCGACGATCAGGATGGCGTTTTTCGCCGCCAGGCCGATGGTCGTCAACAGGCCCACCTGGAAGTACACGTCGTTGGACAGCCCGCGGAAGGTCGTTGCCAACAGCGCACCGATGATCCCCAGCGGTACCACAAGGACCACGGCGATGGGGATCGACCAGCTTTCATACAACGCGGCGAGACACAGGAACACCATCAGCAGCGACAGGGCGAACAGCGCCGGCGCCTGGGAGCCGGACAGCTTCTCCTCGTACGACAGGCCGGTCCAGGAAATCCCGACGCCAGCCGGCAGTTTCGCGGCAATGGATTCGACTTCCGCCAGGGCCTGGCCGGTACTGTAGCCGGGGGCCGGGGCACCGAGGATTTCCACGGCGGCGACGCCGTTGAAACGCGACAGCTTCGGCGAACCGTAGACCCACTCGCCCTTGGCGAAGGCGGAGAACGGCACCATGATCCCGGTGCTGTTACGCACATACCACTTCTTCAGGTCTTCAGGGCTCATCCGCGAATTGGCCTGGCCTTGCACGAAGACTTTCTTCACCCGACCACGATCGATGAAGTCGTTGACGTAGCTACCGCCCAGGGCAATCGACAAGCTGTTGTTGATGTCCGCGATGGACACGCCCAGGGCACTGGCGCGCTCGTCGTCGATGCTCAACTGGTACTGCGGCTCATCGTTCAGACCATTGGGACGAACCTGGCTGAGCACCTTGCTCTGCGCGGCCATGCCGAGGAACTGGTTACGCGCGGCCATCAGCTTCTCGTGACCGATACCGGCCTGGTCCTGCAGATAGACGTCGAAACCGATGGCGTTACCCAACTCCAGTACCGCCGGAGGGGCGAAGGCAAACACCATCGCATCGCGGAACGAGAAGAAGTGTTGCTGGGCGCGGGCGGCGAGGCCGAACACGCTGTTCTCGCTGGTACGCTCTCCCCAGGGCTTGAGCATGATGAAGCCCAGGCCCGAGCTCTGGCCGTTACCGGCGAAGTTGAAGCCGTTCACGGTAAACACCGAAGCCACGGTGTCGGATTCCTTGGTCAACAGATACTCACGCATCTCGTCGAGGACCGCCTGGGTCCGCTCGGCACTGGAACCGGACGGTGTCTGCACCTGGGCAAACAGTACGCCCTGGTCTTCTTCCGGCAGGAACGAGGTCGGAATGCGCATGAACAACCAGATCATGCCGGCAAAGATGATCACGTAGACCAGCAGGTACGGTGCCTTGTGGCGCAGGATGCTGCCTACGGTGCGTTCGTAGCCGCGCACGCTGCGGTCGAAGTTGCGGTTGAACCAGCCGAAGAAGCCGCGTTTTTCGGTGCCGTGGTCGCCCTTGGCAATCGGCTTGAGCATGGTGGCGCACAGCGCCGGGGTGAAGATCAGGGCGACCATCACCGACAGGGCCATGGCCGAGACGATGGTGATCGAGAACTGCTTGTAGATCACCCCGGTGGAACCGGCGAAGAACGCCATGGGCAGCAGTACCGCCGAGAGCACGAGGGCGATACCCACCAGTGCACCCTGGATCTGCCCCATGGATTTCTTGGTCGCTTCCTTGGGCGATAGCCCTTCCTCGCTCATCACCCGTTCGACGTTTTCCACCACGACGATGGCATCGTCCACCAGCAAGCCGATGGCCAGAACCATACCGAACATGGTCAGGGTGTTGATGCTGAAACCGGCTGCCGCGAGGATCCCGAAGGTCCCCAGCAATACCACCGGTACGGTCATGGTGGTGATGATGGTGGCGCGGAAGTTCTGCAGGAACAGGAACATCACCAGGAACACCAGCACGATCGCTTCGACCAGGGTTTCAACCACGCCCTTGATCGACTCGGTCACCACCGGGGTGGTGTCGTACGGGTAAACCACTTGCATGCCTGGCGGGAAGAACGGTTCCAGGGTGGCAATGGTCTTGCGCAAGGCCTTGGCGGTGTCCAGGGCGTTGGCGCCGGCTGCGAGTTTCACGGCCAGACCGGACGCCGGCTTGCCGTTGAACTGGGCGTTGATGCTGTAGTTTTCACCACCGAGGCCGACATCGGCGACATCACCCAGACGTACTTGCGAGCCGTCCTGGTTGACCTTGAGCAGGATCGCCTTGAACTGTTCGGCGGTCTGCAGGCGGGTCTTGCCGATGATGGTGGCGTTCAACTGCTGGCCGGGCATGGCCGGCAGGCCACCCAGTTGCCCGGAGGCGACCTGGACGTTCTGCGCGGCGATGGCGGTTTGCACGTCAACCGGGGTCAGCTTGAAGTTGTTCAGCTTGGCCGGATCGAGCCAGATACGCATCGCATACTGGGCACCGAACACCTGGAAGTCACCGACGCCGGCGGTCCGCGAGATCGGGTCCTGCATGTTCGAAACGATGTAGTTGGCCAGGTCGTCCTTGGTCATGCTGCCGTTGGTCGAAACGACACCGATCACCATCAGGAAGTTTTTAACCGACTTGGTCACGCGGATACCCTGTTGCTGCACTTCTTGCGGCAGCAATGGGGTGGCCAGGTTCAGTTTGTTCTGTACCTGGACCTGCGCGGTATCGGGGCTGGTGCCCTGGTTGAAGGTTGCGGTGATGGTCATGCTGCCGTCGGAGTTACTCGACGACTCGATATAACGCAGGTTGTCGATACCGTTGAGCTGCTGCTCGATCACCTGGACCACGGTGTCCTGCACGGTCTGCGCCGAAGCGCCCGGGTAGGTCACGGCAATCGCGATGGCCGGCGGGGCAATGGCCGGGTACTGGTTGATCGGCAACTTGAGGATCGATAGAGCCCCGACCAACATGATCACCAGGGCGATAACCCAGGCGAAAATTGGACGGTCGATAAAAAATTTCGACATGGTTTACTCCCCTTTGCTGCCTGCGGCTTTATCTGTGGCCGGGGCAGGTGCCGGGTTGGCTGCCTTCACGTTGGTGGCTTCGGTGGCCTTGACTTCAACGCCAGGACGCACGAACTGGAGACCTTCGGTGATCACCCGATCGCCGGCTTTCAGGCCGTCTTCGATCAGCCACTGGCTACCGACAGTGCGGCTGGCCTTGAGCTGACGCAGTTCGACCTTGTTGTCCGGGCCGACGACCAGCGCGGTGGGCAGGCCCTTGAGGTCACGGGTCACGCCTTGTTGCGGGGCGAGAATCGCGGCACTGTTCACACCGGCCTGCAACTGGGCATGCACGAACATGCCGGGCAGCAGGGTGTGATCAGGGTTTGGGAATACCGCACGCAGGGTCACGGAGCCGGTGGTTTCATCCACGGTGACTTCCGAGAACTCGAGCTTGCCGTCCTGCTTGTACTGGCTGCCGTCTTCCAGGGTCAGCTTGACCGAGGCGGCATTGTCGCCGGCTTTCTGCAGGCGACCGCTTTCCAGCTCACGCCGCAGTTGCAGCAGCTCGGCGGTGGACTGCGTGACGTCGACATAGATCGGGTCGAGTTGCGAAATCGTGGCCATGGCATCGGTCTGGCCGCTGCTGACCAGCGCGCCTTCGGTCACCGAAGAACGGCCGATTCGACCGGACAGCGGTGCGTAGACCTTGGTGTAACGCACATTGATCTGGGCGCTTTGCAGAGCCGCTTCCGATTGCAGGCGGTTGGCGACGGCGGTGTCGTACTCCTGACGGCTGACGGCTTGCTCATTCACCAGTTGCTTGTAGCGATCGGAAATCGACTTGGTCGATTGCAGGTTCGCTTCGGCGCTTTTCAGGGTCGCTTCATAGACCGATGGGTCGATCTGGTACAGCTGCTGGCCGGCTTTGACATCGCCGCCTTCCTTGAACAGACGCTTGAGAATGATGCCATTGACCTGTGGGCGAACTTCCGCGATGCGGTAGGCCGTGGTGCGACCGGGCAGGTCGGAGGTCAGGGTAAAGGCCTGGGTTTGCAGGGTAACGACGCCGACCTGAGGCGCGGGAGGAGCGGGCGCAGCGGCCTTTTCCTCTTTACATCCGCTGAGCAGCGATGCCAGGGCGACGGCGGTGACCAGAGCGGTAACAGCTGGCTTGAGTTGCATGAAGATCCTCGGGTCAGGCGCGCACGATGCGCACAAGAAAGGTGGAAGGGTAAGAAAGGGGGACTGGGTGGATAAATAGGTTGCTAATGAATATACTTACATTCATGGTTGTTTGTAAATACTTGCGCTTTGCGCAGAAATAGTTACAAAGCATGTAATTTAGCCCGGGAAAAGGCACGACGATCGCCTCCCGCCATTAAGTTCCGATTAAGCCCGGCGTTCGTCCGCGGCACCCTGATTGAGGTTTTACTGCCATGGTCCGTCGCACCAAAGAGGAAGCCCAGGAGACCCGGAGACAGATACTCGAAGCTGCCGAAAAGGCTTTCTATGAGCGTGGTGTGGCGCGCACGACCCTGGCGGATATCGCGACCCTGGCGGGCGTGACCCGGGGTGCCATCTATTGGCATTTCAGCAACAAGGCCGAGTTGGTGCAGGCGATGCTCGACAGCCTCCACGAACCGCTGGATGCGTTGGCCCGGGCGAGCGAGAGCGAAGAGGAAGTCGATCCGCTGGGCTGCATGCGCACGTTGCTGATTCATGTGCTTCGTCAGGTTGCGCTGGACCCCCAGACCCGGCGAATCAACGAAATTCTGTTTCATAAGTGCGAGTTCACCGATGAAATGTGTGACCTGCGCCGTCAGCGCCAGGCCGCCAGTGTGGACTGCAATCTGAAGATCGGCCTGACCCTGCGTAACGCCGTTGCCCGCGGACAATTGCCGGAGCAACTCGACCCTGCCCGTGCCGCCATTGCCATACACGCTTACATCCATGGGATTATTGCTCAATGGCTGCTGGTCTCCGACAGCTTTGAACTGCAGACGGAAGCGGAGCGTCTGGTCGACACCGGGTTGGACATGCTGCGCTTGAGCCCTGGTCTGCGCAATTAAGTCAAAATGCGTATTTGATTCTAGTTGTATCAGAACTGGACATGAGCAAAGTTGACGCGTCATGTCGATGGACCGCAGCGGACCATTATCTACCTGCCCGCGTTATCTTGGTAGTTAGTAAGCTACGTATTTTGTAGCGAAAGTGTTGCGAGACTGTGAATGAATGTGCCCGATGTGTTGCATGGGGTGCCGAGCTGGCACTCAAGGGCATTGCGCTGATTGGCCGCAGCGGGCTGGCGGTGGTCTGGGGGAGGGGCAGGCGGCAGCAAAACCCGGTGTTTCTCCTTGAAGGCTCCGTCTCGACCCGATGTTGACCACCGCGATTGTTCTGTACTCGGTATGACTCAACTCATGCTGAACTTGACGTTATAGCTGTAGGGCGGCGCCTTGAGGGTTTTGCTCAGGCGCGCCTTGCAGGACGCCTGGCGTTCACCGATGGACTCGGCTTTCCTGATCCAGATGGGCAGGTAGTTGGGGCGTTGGGTGTGGGCGAAGCGTTCCTGCAGGGTATGTTGGGCGACGAATCGGCACTTGCGCGGCCCGGCGCCATAGATGAACCAGGCCCTCGGGCCGTCCAGTACCAGTTCCCGGCGCTCGCCACTGGCGATGTTGAAACTAGACGGCGCAGCGCCGCCCAGGTCGAGGCCGGTCCCGAGGAGTTCAAGGGGGTCGGGGGAGTCGTTGCTGATCTCGATGGACGTGACTATTTTGGAAAGGCCCGGTTTTAACGGGGCGGGTTCTGAAGCGTCAGGTCCGAATGTGTCCACGCCAGAGCCACCGGTGGCGAAGGCCGCCAATGAAATCAGGCCCGAGAGTACGGCGCAGAACAGGGCGAGGCTGATGGACTGCAAGAGGGGAGTCATCTTATTAATTCCTTTTAATGAAGTCTTTTGAGGCAGCGTCATCCCATGACACTGCGCGCCTGGCCGATTCCGGCGGGGTGCTGGTTAAGTATGGGGGTTGTTACCGAAAATACCCGGAGTAAAGGGCAGCGTCGTACGTAGGCTTATTCCGATATTGAAGTGAGCCACTTCAATGAGGTGGGCACGTTGTCGGTGTGCCCTGCCAGCGCCAACAAAAAAGCCCCGACGCTTGCGCGCCGGGGCTTTCTGCTTTCTGAAGCTGTGGAGTAGCGCTTACAGCGTCGGGTAGTCGATATAGCCGACCGGGCCTTTGCCGTAGAAGGTTTCCGGGTTTGCCGGGTTCAACGGTGCGTCGGCCTTCAGGCGGGCTGGCAGGTCCGGGTTGGCGATGAACGGCACGCCGAAGGCCACCGCATCGGCCTTGCCGCTGGCCAGCCAGGCGTTGGCGCTGTCCTTGGTGAAACGTTCGTTGGCGATGTAAGGGCCGCCGAACGCCGCCTTCAGTTGTGGGCCTAGGCTGTCGCTGGCTTCTTTCTCACGGGAGCAGATAAACGCGATACCGCGCTTGCCCAGTTCGCGAGCGACGTAGGTGAAGGTTTCCGAGAGGTTCTCATCGCCCATGTCATGGGAGTCGGCGCGTGGCGCCAGGTGCATGCCGACGCGGCCCGCGCCCCAGACTTCGATCACGGCGTCGGTCACTTCGAGCAGCAGGCGTGCACGGTTTTCCACGGAGCCGCCGTAATTGTCGGTGCGCTGGTTGGTGCTGCTTTGCAGGAACTGGTCGAGCAGGTAGCCGTTGGCGCCGTGGATTTCCACGCCGTCAAAACCGGCGGCCTTGGCGTTTTCCGCACCGACCCGGTAGGCGTCGACGATATCGGCGATTTCAGCGGTTTCCAGGGCGCGCGGGGTCGGGTAGTCCGACAGTGGGCGTACCAGGCTGACATGGCCCTTGGGCTGGATGGCACTCGGTGCGACCGGCAGTTCGCCATTCAGGTACGAGGGATGGGAAACCCGGCCCACATGCCACAGTTGCAGGAAGATCCGGCCGCCGGCGCCGTGGATGGCCTTGGTCACGTTGGCCCAGCCGCGCACCTGGTCGTTGGACCAGATACCCGGGGTGTCGGGGTAGCCGACGCCCATCGGGGTCACGGAGGTGGCTTCGCTGAGGATCAGGCCGGCGGAGGCGCGTTGCACGTAGTACTCGGCCATCAGTGCATTGGGGACGCGACCTTCATCGGCGCGGCAACGGGTCAGCGGGGCCATGATGATGCGGTTGGGCAGTTCAAGGTCGCCCAGTTTGATCGAATCGAAAATAGTTGCCATGTGTACAACCCTCGTTATCAGTTAGTCGCAGAATTCAGTGGGTAGCAGGTGCCAGTTCGTCGTTGTTGCTCTGGCGAAAGGTAATCAGGGTGACCAGCAGGGCCAGGACTGCCAATGCCGCGGCGGCCAGGGGCACGCTGGTGAGACCGAAGCCGTGGGCGATGACGCTGCCGCCGATCCAGGCCCCGAGGGCGTTGCCGACGTTGAAGGCGCCGATGTTCAGGGTCGAGACCAGGTTGGGGGCGGCCTGGCCATAGGTCACCACGTTGATCTGCAGGGCCGGCACCGCGGCGAAGCAGGCCGTGGCCCAGAGGAACAGGGTGATTTCGGCGGGGATCAGCACCACGCTGCTCCAGGTCAGCACGGTGGCCAGTACGGCCATGGCGATGAACACGCCGATCAGGGTCGCGGCGAGGTTCCTGTCCGCCAGCTTGCCGCCGATGATGTTGCCGAGCGTCAGGCCCAGGCCCATCAGCACCAGGGTCCAGGTCACGCCCCGTGGCGAGACGCCGGTGACTTCGCCGAGCAGCGGCGCGATATAGGTGAACAGGGCGAACACGGCAGCGGAGAACAGTGCGGTCATGCTCAGGGACAGCCAGAGCCCGGCGCCCTTGAGTGCGGCCAGTTCGGCGCGCATGTCGAGTTTTTCCTCGTCGCGCTTGGCCGGCAGGTAGCGGATCAGGCCGATCAGCGCGATCACGCCGATCACCGTCACCGCCCAGAAGGTCGAGCGCCAGCCGGCCTCTTGGCCCAGCGCGGTGCCCAGGGGGACGCCGAGCACGTTGGCCAGGGTCAGGCCGGTGAACATCAGGGCCACTGCCGAGGCGCGTTTGTCCGGGGTCACCAGGTTGGCCGCGACCACCGAACCGATACCGAAGAAGGCACCGTGGCACAGGGCGGTGATGATCCGGGCGAACATCAGCACGTTGTAGTCACTGGCGATGGCACAGAGCAGGTTGCCGACGATAAAGATCCCCATCAGCGCGACCAGGGCCGCCTTGCGCGGCAGCCGTGCGGTGGCCATGGCCATGAACGGTGCACCGATCGCCACGCCCAGGGCGTAGCCGGTCACCAGCCAGCCGGCACCGGGGATCGACACGCCAAGGTCCGCCGCCACATTGGGCAACAGGCCCATGATGACGAACTCGGTGGTGCCGATGGCGAAAGCGCTCAGGGCCAGGATGAGTAACGAGAGGGGCATCTTGTGCTGTCCTTGATTTAGAGCTCTTGGCTCATGATGCGGAGGAATTCCTGGATGGTTTCCTCGTTGCGTTTGAAAAAGTGCCATTGACCGGCTTTCTGGCTGCTGATCAACCCGGCGCGCTGCAGGGTGGCCAGGTGCGCGGACACGGTGGACTGCGACAGGCCGCAGCGCTGGTCGATCTGTCCGGCGCAGATGCCGTACTCATGGTTGTGGTGTTGTTCAGGGAACTGGTTTTTCGGGTCTTTCAGCCAGCTGAGAATGTCTCGGCGTACTGGGTGTGCCAGCGCTTTTATTATTTCGTCGAGGTCAAGGGGCATGGTCGTTGCTCGGGGTGGGTAAAACGTTATATCGCGATGGGGCGAAATATATATCGATATTTCGCGATACACCAATATGATTTTGATCTGATCTCAGTGTTGTTCGCTATATCGGGTTATAACGATATAGGCCGATGAGGTGCTAAGCTGTCGCCCATGAATTATCTCGCACACCTGCATCTGGGCGGCCAGCGCCCGGAACAACTGCTCGGCAGCCTCTATGGCGATTTCGTCAAAGGTCGCGTGCAAGGGCAGTTCACCCCGTCGATCGAAGCGGCGATTCAGCTGCATCGCCACATCGATGTGTTTACCGATCGGCACCCTTTGGTGGGGCAGGCCTTGTCGCGGTTTTCCCTGACGCGACGGCGTTATGCCGGAATTGTCCTGGATGTGTTCTTCGATCATTGCCTGGCGCGGGATTGGTCGCTCTATGCCGAAGGCGAGTTGGACAGCTTTACCGCCCGGGTCTATCGCGTGCTGGAAAGCGAGCGGAACCTGCCGGGGCGTCTGGCCGAGATTGCGCCTTATATGGCGGCGAACGACTGGCTGGGTTCCTACCGCGATTTCGAGGTGCTGGGGCAGGTGCTGCGAGGGATTTCGCGGCGCTTGTCGCGGCCCGAGGAGCTGGTGCATGCGATGCGCGAGCTGGAGGGGGTGTATGAGCCGTTGAGCGAAGACTTTCGGCTGTTCTATCCTGAATTGCAGGCGTTTTCCCGTGCCCACCCCCTGAATGAACACGATCCCTTGTAGGAGCCGGCTTGCTGGCGATCGCGATTTTCCAGGCGACTACGATATCGACTATCAGATAGCTATCGCCAGCAAGCCGGCTCCTACAGGGTATGCGGCGTTTTCAGTGTTTCAGCCGGACGCGGGTGAATGTGTTTATCAGGCTGCTTCGGCCTGGCGTGGTACCGAACGCTTCACTTGCGCCACTTCACCGAACAACGCGATCTGCACCGCTTGCTGCGCCTGGAAGGCCAGCGCCGCACGTTCCTGGCCGTTGCAGGCGATCGGTTCGAGAATCTGGATCTCCACATCGCCCTGATCGTTGGAAAACAGGCGCATCAGATGGGAGAGCAGATCGTCGTCGCCAATGAACGGGGCCAGCAGGTCGGGTTTGCCGTCGCGCAGATAACGAATGGCCACCGGTTGCAAGGCCACCTCCGCATCAATAGCCGCCGACAGCAGGCGACCGTGGAAGGTGCGCAGCGAGCGGCCGTCGGTGGTGGTGCCTTCCGGAAACATCAGCAGTGGGTGGTGTTGCTCCAGGTGACGGGTCATCTGCTTGCGGATCAGTTGGCTGTCGCCCGAGCCGCGGCGGATGAACAGGCTGCCGGCTTTCGCGGCCAACCAGCCGGCCACCGGCCAGGTCCGTACTTCAGCCTTGGACAGGAAGGACATCGGGGCCAAGCCGCCGAGCAGGGCGATATCGGTCCAGGACACGTGGTTGCTGACCCACAGCATCGGTTGGCTGGGCAGTTCGCCGCGCACGGTTACGCGAAAGGGCAGGGCATTGCTCAGGCGCGCCATGAAAAAACGTGACCAGCGTTGCCGCCGGACCATGGAGTTGGCGACACCCAGACGTTCGAAAACCCCGAACGCGCTGGCCATGCTCAGGCCGAGCACCACCACCAGCAGCACCCGGGCTATACGGCCGTACACCCGCAGGCGGCTCATCAGACTGCCGCCTTGAAGTGCCGCGCATAGCGTGGGCACAACTCGTCGCGCTTGAGCAGGATAAACACGTCGGCTACCTGGAAGTCTTCGTCCCAGCACGGCTCGCCGCAGATCTTCGCGCCCAGGCGCATGTAGGCCTTGAGCAGCGGGGGCATTTCGGCGATGACGTTTCCGGGAATATCCAGTGACGGCAGTGGCTTTTTCGGTTCGGCGCGCAGGTGTTCGGTGCACAGGTAGCGTTCGCGCAGGCGCTGCATGATCGCCTGGGCCTGGATTCCGCCGTCCTGCATCGAGATGCTGGCGCAACCCATCAGGTAGCTGTAGCCGCCTTCGTTGAGGATTTCGGCCAGTTCGCTCCAGAGCACGGCGATGGTGCCGCCGTTGCGGTAAGCCGGGTCGACGCAGGTACGACCGATTTCCAGGATCGGCCCTTGCAGATGACCCAGGCCGTGGAGGCTGAATTCTTCTTCGCTGTAGTAACGCCCCAGGGTATTGGCGGCCTTGTGGTCGAGCAGTCGGGTGGTGGCCACCAGTCGGCCGCTGTTCAGGTCGCGCACGCCGATATGGCTGCAGTGCACATCATAATCATCCATGTCCAGGCCCAGTTCAGCGCCTTTGAGCTTGGCATTGAATTCGCCGCTGAAGACGTTGAAGCGCAAGGCCTGGGCTTCTTGCAATGCCGCAGCGCCCAGCAGGCGTTCGGCTTGCAGACGGCGTTCACTGCCGGTGTCGCTGATGCGGGCGATCTGGGTCATTACGAGTCTCCGGTTGCCGGCCAGGGGTGCGGCCAGTCGACTTTGTTGTGCAAAGTCAGGCTATTTAGCCCCGGTGTCATCGCCATGAAGCTTTGGTGATGCTTATATGACAGGGTCTCGGGAGCGTTCCCGGCGGCCTTTGTTCAGCCTCGCAAGCGCCGTGCACCAGGATTGTCATCAAACGGGCTTAAGCTGATGCGAGGCTATTTCTGCGAGCTGGCTCCATGCCCAAGGGTTCGACCTTTTTCCCTGCCTTGTTGTTGGCGCTCAGCGTCACCGCGCATGCCGAGATCTGGCCGGCTGAAGACTGGTCCCAGGGGTCGCAAGTGTCCGGGCCGGCGGTTGAAGCCCTGGAGTCCTATGCGTTTCCTGCTCGCGATGACGACACGCGAAAAGGCATTCGCAGCGATGCGTTGTTGGTGATCCGCCACGGCCAGATCGTCTACGAGCGTTATGCCGGCCCCACCACCGTCAATACCCCGCACCTCACCTGGTCCGTCAGCAAAAGCGTGATGGCCACCGTGCTTGGCGTAGCTTATGGCCAAGGCCTGTTCCAACTGCACGATTCGGCGGCGCGCTTCTACCGACCCATGCGCGCCCATCCCAATGTGACCCTGGAACACCTGATGAACTGGTCCTCCGGTATCGACTGGCAGGAGGACTACGAATACGCGCCGCTGAAGTCATCGGTGGTGGCGATGCTCTACACCCTGGGACACACCGATATGGCCGGCTACACCGCCGCCCATGGTGAGTACGCCCGGCCGGGGCAGGCTTTCCGTTATTCCAGCGGCGACAGCAACGTGCTGTCCGCCGCCTTGCGCCGGATTGTCGGTGCCAAGCGTTATCCGAACTATCCCTGGACCGCGCTGTTCGACCCCCTGGGCATTCGCAGTGCAATCTGGGAGCGCGATGCCAGCGGCACCTTCGTCGCCTCGTCCTATGTTTATATGACGGCCCGGGATCTGGCGCGGATCGGCCTGTTGATGGAGCGTGAGGGGCGTTGGGGAGAGCGGCGATTGCTGCCCAGGGCCTGGGTGAATTTCAATCTGCGGCCTTTCGCCGGCTACAAACCGGGACAGGATGAGGCCGTGGGCGGCGGCCAGTGGTGGCTCAATCGCCCGATCAAGGGCGCCGCCAAGCCTTGGCCGGATGCGCCGCCGGACACCTTCGCCGCCCTCGGGCACTGGGGCCAGGTGTTGTATGTGATTCCCAGCGCAGACCTGGTCATCGTGCGCTACGGCGATGACCGCGATGGCAGCTACCGGCACAACGAGTTTCTCAAACGAGCACTGGCGGCTTTTGCCCCGACGGTGACGCCGTGAGTCCCCGGGGATTTGTGCGCCGCCGCCCGCTGCTCAGCCTGCTGTTGGTGTTGCTGGTGGCCCTGGGCGCCTGGACCTGGCATGAGCGGCAGGCCTTGGAGGCTTTTCCGAGGATCATCAGCGCCTATACCGCGAAGGAATACTGCTCCTGCCGTTATGTGATGAACAATTCCGCGGACTATTGCCTGGGGTACGTCAAACAGTCGGTTCCGGTCAGTGATTTCCACGATGATCCCCAGCAACACCGGGTTACCGCCCAGGGGCTGGGGCGCAGCAGCAGTGCTGTCTGGGTTGGCCCGCGCGAGGGCTGCCGGCTCGAGCCCTGATCCGTGGTTTGCCACCTCTATCCGGGGCGGGTAAGGTGGTGCCTACGTTCAATCAGGAGCTTGCATGCACCGGTCCCGCCTATTTCTGGCCCTGCTCGGGGTGCTTGCCCTGCCGGCCCAGGCCAACTGGTACCTGGACAATGAGTCCTCGCGCCTGTCGTTTGTCACCACCCACAACGCCGATATTTCCGAAGTCCACCGTTTCCTGACCCTGCACGGCAAGATCGACGGCCAGGGCGTGGCGACCCTGGAAGTGGAACTGGAGTCGGTCAGTACCGGCATTCCCCTGCGTGACGAGCGCTTGCGTCGCGACCTGTTCGAGATCAAGACCTGGCCCGAGGCGCAGATCGTCGCGCAGATCAATGTCCAGCCGATCAGCGACCTGGCCCCTGGCGCGCAACTGGAGTTGCGCCTGCCGCTGGTGGTGAAACTGCGCGGCAAGGAGCACAGCTACAACGCCGAACTGCTGGCAACCCGCCTTGATGACCGACGCTTCCAGGTGGTGACCCTGGAACCCTTGGTGCTGCATGCCGAGGACTTCGACCTGTTGCCGGGGCTGGCGACATTACGCAAGGCCGCCGGCCTGTCGGCCATCAGTTTGTCGGTACCGGTGGGCGCGGTACTGATTTTCGCGGCGCGCTGACATGGCCGGGGCGATCTTCCCTTGGCGGGCCGACAACGCTTTCGAGCTGTTGATCGACGGCCCGAATTTTTTCCCACGGATGTTTGAGGCGATTGCCCGGGCCGAGCGGCGGGTGGAGCTGGAGCTTTACCTGGTGGAGGCCGGTGCCTGTGCCGAGGCCATGGTCCGGGTGCTGGCCGAGGCGGCGGAGCGAGGTGTGCGGGTGCGTTGCCTGTTCGATGATTACGGCAGCCTCGCGTTTACCCTGGGCCTGCGTCGACGCCTGATCGAGGCCGGGGTCGAGTTGCGCTTCTACAATCGCCTGAGCTGGCGCCGTTGGGTGCGCAACCTCTACCGTGATCACCGCAAGCTGCTGCTGGTGGACCAGTCCCTGGCGGTGGTCGGCGGTACCGGCGTCACCGATGAGTTCTGGACCCCGGGCGAAGAACGCTTCGAATGGCACGAAGTCATGGTGCGGATCAGCGGTCCCCTGGTGCTCGACTGGCAACTGCTGTTCGACCGCCAGTGGCTGGCCAACGCCCAGCGTGCGGCCTGGAAACCCGTGGCGTCCTTCGGTCTGCCTCGCCTGCCGCGGGTTCCTCCGGCCGGGCAGGGCCTGGGCCGGGTGGCCTACGCCGATGCCCGGCAGCACCGGGACATCCTGCGCTCCCTGGTGCGGGCGTTGAACAGCGGCCAGCAGCGCGTCTGGTTGGCGACTCCGTATTTCCTGCCGACCTGGAAAGTCCGCCGCTCCCTGCGTCGAGCCGCCAACCGGGGCGTCGATGTACGGCTGCTGTTGACCGGGCCGCGTACCGACCATCCGTCGGTGCGCTACGCCGGCCATCGTTATTATCCGCGCCTGCTCAGGGCCGGGGTGCAGATTTTCGAGTACCAGCCGTGCTTCCTGCATCTGAAAATGGTGCTGATCGATGACTGGGTCAGTATTGGTTCGTGCAATTTCGATCACTGGAACCTGCGTTTCAATCTGGAAGCCAATCTCGAAGCTCTCGATCCTTCGTTGACCCGGGCAGTGGAGGCCAGTTTTCTCAATGATTTCGCCCTCAGCCAGCCGGTCAGCTTGCAGGACTGGAAGGCACGGCCGTTGTGGCAGCGGGTCAAGCAGCGGCTATGGGGTTGGTTGGACCGATTGGTAGTCAATGCACTGAATCGGCGGGGTTGATAGACTCCGGTCCAACACGCCCTGCGCCCAGGAATTGCCGATGACTGCTTCGTTGCTCATAGCTGTGCTCGCCTCCGGTTTCATCTACGGCATTACCCCAGGCCCCGGCGTGCTGGCGGTCTTCGGCATCGGTGCGGCACGCGGGCGTGTGGCAGGGGCGGGGTTCCTCTGCGGGCACCTGTTGGGTGATGTGATCTGGTGCAGCACGGCACTGGTGGCCATCGTCGGTGCCCGGGAAATCGGCAGCAGTGCGTTCGATATCCTCGGCGTGCTCAGCGGTCTCTACCTGTTCTGGCTGGGCCTGCGGGCGATCCGCACCCGGCGATCCAGTGCCGAGGCGCCCCAGGGCGCGGCGCGACAACCCTTCGTGCACGGCATCCTGTTCGGCCTGACCAACCCCAAGGCCTACCCGGTGGCAGTTGCAACCTTCACTGCCTTGCTCTCCAGCCGTGCCGAGCTGTTGCAGTGGTCGATGTTGCCGTGGCTGATTTTTCTCAGTTTCCTTGGCGGTGTCGCCGCATACGCTATTCTCATTGGTGTTGTCGGTGCCCGGCGGGTCAGGGCGTTTTACCAGCGGCACGAGTTGATAATCACTCGCTTATGTGGCGTCATGTTTATCGGCTTCGCTATCAATGCGCTGGTTCATGCGTTGCCGGGGTTGATGCCGAACAAGGCTTGAATCTGCTGCAAGGGGAGGGCAGGAAGCCGGTATTTCCATGGATAGATGCTGACGCTTACTTTTTGGGGCGATCTCTTTCTGATGGAATCCAAGACAGCCACACCGTTGGCCAGCTTTATCGACCTGTTGATGGACGCCGTGTGCGCGGTGGATATCGACGGGCGGTTCGTTTTTGTCAGCGCCGCCTGTGAGCGGATTTTCGGTTACACCCAGGACGAACTGATCGGTATGCCGATGATCGACCTGGTGCTGCCGGCAGACCGCGAGCGCACGTTGATGGCCGCCAGCGAAATCATGGGCGGTCAACCCAAACCGTATTTTGAAAACCGCTATGTGCGCAAGGACGGCCAGGTGGTGCACATCATGTGGTCGGCGCGCTGGTCCGAGGTCGACCAGTTGCGTATCGCCGTGGCCCGGGATATCACCGAGCGCAAACTGGCGGAGTCGCGGCAGGCAGCGCTCTACGCGGTATCCGAAGCCGCCCACGCCACCGAGGATCTGCTGGCGTTGTTCCAGCGGGTGCACCAGATCATTGGCGAATGGCTACCGGCTGAGAATTTCTGCGTGGCGCTTTACGATCAGCCGCGCGACCAACTGAGTTTCCCCTACCATATTGACGACCGCCGCCAACCGAACACGGTCGACCGCAACTGTGCCGAGGTCGTGCGCAGCGGCCAGCCCCTGTTGTTGAACATCGAAGGTGCGCCCTCCTGCCTGGGTGTGCCGCTGAATTCACAGAACGGCACCATTGGTGCGTTGCTGGTAAAAAGCAGTGGCGGTGAGCGCTACACCGAACACGACCTGGAACTGCTGCAATTCGTCTCGGCCCAGGTCGCGGCGGCTATCGAGCGCAAGCAGTTGCACGCGCGCCTGGAGTACATGGCACGCTACGACCAACTGACTCACCTGCCCAACCGGGCTTTCCTCCAGGAGCGCCTGAAGGCCGCGTTGGCGCGGGCTCGGCGCGAAGGTGGGTTACTGGCATTGCTTTATGTCGATCTGGACAAATTCAAGCAGGTCAACGACAGCTTTGGGCATGCGGTCGGCGACCTGCTTCTGCAGGAAGTGGCTCGACGCCTGCAGCAATGTGTCCGTGAAACCGACACGGTGGCGCGTATCGGTGGTGACGAGTTTGTCATCCTGCTGGAGTATTTGCAGCAGCCGGAGCATGCCAAACGAGTGGCCGACAAGGTCCGCAGTCTGCTGGGCGAACCTGTGCGATGGGACGATAGCGGCCTGATCATCGTGGCGAGTATCGGGATTGCGCTGTATCCGGAAAATGGCGAAGAAGCGCAGCAACTGTTCAAGCATGCGGATGAGGCGATGTATGGGGTCAAGCGGGGCGTGGTGACGCACTGACAGAGGCGATTGTAGGTATTTGTATCCTGGCTTGTACAAAATCGCTAAAGTTTGATGGTTTCAGGTCGATGTCTAGGAGACCTGAACCTGAATGAGCTTCTGTCATGGTTTCCATAAGCAGCGTTACCATCAATACCCCCACCGTTGTCCCTGCACCGTCTGCGCTCGGTACTGCGAAGCCCGCCGATACCGGTAAAGACAGCAAGACCGAAGCTGACAAGTCGTCAGGGGTCAAGGTCAACCTGTCCGGTGCCGGGATCGATGCGTCCAAAGCCGCCCAGGCGGCCTCCTCCGAGCCGGACAATATCAAGCAACTGCGCAAGCAGATCGAGCAGTTGCAGAAGATGATCGCCCAGAAACAGGCCGAACTGCAGCAGCTTCAAGCGAACCATAATATGAGTCCAGAGCAGAAGGCCGCGCAGCTCAACGCCCTGAATGGTGAATTGTCGACCCTGTACGGATCGCTGGCCACTATGAACGGCGCGTTGATTGCGGCCTTGAAGTTGCAGGCTGGAGGAAGTAAAAGCTGATTCAGGCGATAGGGCGTGATCAGGGGTGACCAAGCACCGTCAGGCTGCCGCGATAGAGGCAAATGTCAGGCCTGTGGCATGTACAACCCGTTTCATTGTGCGCAGTGTCGGGTTGCCTTTCGGCGAGAGTGAGCGATAGAGACTTTCCCGAGACAGGCCGGTTTTTTCGGCAATTTCCGCCATGCCGCCGCGTGCCTCGATCACATGGCGCAATGCTGCTAGAAAACCAGCCTCTCCGCCGTCTGCGTCCAGTTCTTCGAAAGCAAGCCGCAGGTATTCGACGGCAAACGCAGGATCGTTGCGAATCATCTCGATCACACTTTGATCATGGCTACGTGATCTGTTCATGTTGCTCTCCGCTGGTAATCGAGCCAGCACTCAATGGCGTGTTCTATATCGGCTTGCTGTTGGCGCTTGTCGCCGCCGGACAGCAGCAGAACCAGTTGCCTTCCCGCTTTTGCGTAGTAGACCCGGTAGCCGGGGCCGTGGTCGATACGCACCTCCCATACCCCGTTTCCGACGGGTTTGCAGTCTCCGAAAGCCCCAGCGGCCATACGGTTGATGCGCAGAGTAATCCTTGCCTTTGCGGTTCTATCCTTCAGACGATCAAGCCAATCCTGATAAAGGTCTCGGCCTGTGGCATTCAGATAATGGACGATGTCGTTCATTGGTTTTTAAAGTAGCTTTTAAGCTACTTTCGTGTCAAGAGGGAGAGCCGTAGATTCTCGCAATCGATGATTGAGAGGTAGCCGAGATCTGTTTCGGGATTGTTCTGCTGCGGGGTTGGTGCGAATGAGTCATACAACACCGGTTTTGGGTTCGGCCTTTCTTTGTTCAGGTTTGTGTCTACTCTCAAGGGCGGTCACTTTGCCATCATCCCCGTCAATGGATCTGAACAGGTCAGAGGTCGTTTATGGAATTCTTCGAAAAGCTCACCAGTCTTGCTGCCAAGGTCCGTCTTCAGGGGGCTGCCATTCAGACTGAAGAGGCCACCAAAAACGCTTTTGTCATGCCCTTTATCAACACCGTTCTTGGCTACGATGTTTTCGACCCGCAGGAGGTAACGCCAGAGTTTGTCTGTGATGTAGGGACGAAGAAAGGCGAGAAGATTGATTACGCGATCATGAAGGACGGGGAGGTTCAGATTCTGATTGAATGCAAAAAAATCGGCGAATCGCTCAATCTCAATCATGCCTCTCAGCTGTTTCGTTATTTTCATGTCACCAGTGCCCGGATTTCTATCCTGACCAACGGCCAGGTCTACAAATTTTTCACTGATCTCGATGCGCCAAACAAGATGGATGAGAAACCATTTTTGGAGCTCGACTTGCTGGATATTGACGAATACTCGGTTCCGGAGTTGACCAAGTTGACGAAGTCAGCTTTCGACGTGGATTCGATCATCAATGCGGCGGGAGAGTTGAAGTATGTCAGCCAGATCAAGAAAATCATTGCTTCTCAAGTCAGTAAGCCCGATGACGATTTCGTTAAGGTCTTTGCCAGTCGGGTTTATGACGGAGTCATTACCCAGAAAGTCCGTGAGCAGTTTTATGAGTTGACCAGAAAGGCGTTGGCACAATTTCTCAATGAGCAGATCAATGACCGCCTCAAGTCCGCAATGAGTGGAGTGCTCCAACCGACGGTCACCTCGCTTCCGGTCGCTACCGAGGGGGGCGCCAATACAGCCGAGGATGTGGACTCGGAGGCTAAAATTCTGACGACGCTGGAGGAGTTGGAGGGCTATCACATTGTTCGTGCCCTGGTGCGTTCCGTCGTTGATGCGAAACGTATTGTGCAGCGGGACACTCAGAGCTATTTCGGTATTCTGTTGGATGACAATAATCGTAAGCCGATTTGCCGTCTGCATTTCAATCGTTCACAGAAATACATCGGAATTTTTGACGAGGAAAAAAACGAGACGCGGCATCCTATCAACTCGGTGGATGATATTTATGAGTACTCGGATCGATTGAAAAAAAACCGTGGGGTATTATGTGTAGTGACGGACCTATAAATCTACGGTAAGGAGTACTCTGGTGCGCTTATCTTTGATTGTCAGAATACTGCTGATTAGCTGCGTTTCCGTTCCGGCATTGGCGGCGGCGACTAAAACCGTAAACACCCTACCTACACGGCCAGGAGTAACGGAACGATTTGTTCTGATTACACCCGACCGTCCAGTAGCCAGTTTGATTCTGTTTTCTGGAGGGGATGGTCAACTCAGGATCAGTGACAATGGGGATATCCGCACGGGCAAGAACAATTTTCTAGTCCGTACCCGTGATCAGTGGGCGGCTCAAGGCTTTCAAGTCGCAATCATCGATATACCCTCTGACGGGGTTGAGCGAGACAGTTACCGATATGCTCAGGATATTCGTTATGTCGCCGAGTTTCTGAAGAAGAAATCCAATATTCCGGTATGGTTGGTCGGCACCAGCCGCGGAACGACCTCAGCAGCATCGGTGAGTGTAAAGTTTGCAGCTGACAGTTTATTTAATGGCGTGGTTCTGACCTCAAGTATTCTCGAAGGGGTTGGCAGTGTCACTGCATTTGATCTGTCTCGTATCAAAGTTCCTGTGCTTGTTGTGCATCACCGTAATGACGGCTGCCATGTTACCCCCTATGCATTGGTTCCCACGCTTCTTGGCCACCTGTCCTCTGTCCCTGCCAAGGAACTGATCACGGTGGAGGGCGGGAATGATTCCGGCAACCCTTGTGAGGCCATGGCCCATCATGGTTACAACGGAGTCGAAAGCGTAGTAGTGCAAAAGGTGAGTGATTGGGTCAAGGCTCATTCGACTCACTAGGCTCTGTACGAAAACCTTCGTAACCGATTCAAGCTGCGTGAAAGCCAGGATCCAGTAAAGTCCGAGACCATCAAAGGCAGGAGCCTCCGATGGCAAAACGGTACGAACTCCCTGATGAATACTGGGAACTGGTCGCAGATCTTTTCATTGAGCCCCGACGTGGTGGCCGGCCTAGAGCTGATGACCGGCTGATGCTCAACGGCATTTTGTGGATCCTGTGTTCAGGTGCCGCATGGCGCGATATGCCCGAGCGCTTCGGGCCTTGGTCAACCGTCTACCAGCGGTTCCGGGATTGGCGAAGTCGAGGCACGTTCGACCAGATGCTCAAGCGATTGCACATCAAGCTCAACGAGCAAGGGCTGATTGATTTGGACACCTGGATGATCGACTCCACAGCAGTAAAGGCAACCCGAGCCTCTTCCGGCGCCGGAAAAAAGGGGGGCCTGAAGAACCAGAAGACCACGCGCTAGGTCGAAGTCGCGGCGGTCTGACGACCAAAATTCACATGCTCTGCGACTCCAATGGAGTGCCGCTGTGCTTCAAACTATCGGGCGGACAGGCCAGCGATATTGCCTACGCTCAGCCGTTGCTTGACGACGCTCATGTACCTGGCCGTCGGGGCCGTCCCCGTAAGCGTTGCCGGTGGCTGCTGGCCGACAAGGGGTACGATGCCGAACATCTACGGCGCTATTGCGACCGCTATCGAATGCAGCCAGTGATTCCTTACCGCACGATGAAGCGCAAACCCAAGCCTGGGCTTCCCCGCCTGTTCGACAGACCAAAATACCGCCAGCGAAACATCATCGAACGTATGTTCGGCTGGCTGAAAGAGAATCGGCGGATCGTTACGCGCTTCGACAAGCTGGCGAAAAGCTTTGAGGCGATGGTCTCACTCGCCTGCTCTATGAGGTGTTTGCGACATTTGTTTTCGTACAGAGCCTAGCTCAACGCGGGGGTAGTCGCTGTGGGCCGTGGCTTTGAGCCCTGAAGGCGTGTTGAAGATGATGGCGCCTTCAGGCACGCCTTTGTGGCAATTGTTTGCGGTATAGCAGTTTGTGTAGAAGTAGGCATTTTGCAGATTGTCAGTGATCGATACTTCCTCCGGCAGATTGGCGCCATTGAAATCCTGGAGAAGGTACGAACTGGTCAGAATGGGAAAGTTGTGGCCCGGTGCTTTGCTCGCATCGAGTGAAAAGGCAGAGGTGCAACTGAGTGTCATGGCGATGGCGGCGATGGAGTTGATAATGGATTTGGTGTTGAACAGTTTGTAGGGGCTCACAATCATCTCGTGCTGCTCCAGGTATTGATTTGGATTAGGTCACTTTAAAAGATCGGGACCTTAGTGTTCCACGATAGCGTGCCGGGTTCCGCTCGCCAAATGAAACATGAGCAATCATCGTTTCTGCTCTGAAAGCTATTCGTTTATGATCAAGCCAACTTTTACGTTTTCCAGAGGATTGGCGATGGCGGAACTCTTGGCTGTGATCTCCATTACCCTATTGGCTGTCATCAGCCCTGGCCCCGATTTTGCCATGGTGACGCGTAACAGCCTGATGTTGTCCCGCCGAGCGGGCGTGCTTACGGCACTGGGCATCGGGCTGGGCGTGCTGGTCCACGTCAGCTACACCCTGATTGGCCTGGGGCTGTTGATCCAGCAGTCGCTGTGGCTGTTCAACACCATCAAGCTGGCAGGGGCTGCGTACCTGATCTGGCTGGGCCTGAAGATGCTGCGGACCCAGCCCAGTGGAACGCTGGCCGAGAGCGCTGTTGCACCGCTGTCGGATTTTGCCGCGCTGCGCACGGGTTTCCTGACCAATGTCCTGAACCCGAAGACGACGATCTTCATCATCAGCCTGTTCATGCAGGTGGTACGTCCCGATACGCCGATGGCTGTGCAGATCGGTTACGGGGCTTTTATCTCGGGGGCGCATATGGCCTGGTTCAGTGTGGTTGCCTTGTGCTTTTCGGCGAGCGCCGTGCGTGAACGGTTGCTGGCGGTGCGGCATTGGATCGACCGGGCGTTCGGCGGGTTGCTGGTGGGCTTTGGTGTTTTGCTGGCGGTTGCCAGAGGGGTGCGCTGATGGTGCATTCAAGGCCGCCAAATCTTAAAGGAATTGCCCTGACTGCAATCAATGCTTAAAATGCAATCATTGATGAATGATGGAGGTGTGTCATGGCCAGCATGACGATTCGTAATGTTGATGAGCAGTTAAAGGCGCGCTTGAGAGTACAAGCGGCACTACATGGTCGCTCCATGGAGGAGGAGGCTCGCGATATCCTGCGTTCGGCATTGTCAGTAGTGTCCGGGCGCTCCGGCTCGCTAGTCGAGGCCATTCGTGCACGGATCGAACCTTTAGGCGGTGTGGATTTGGACATTGCGCCACGCGAGACGATGCGTGAACCACCGGATTTCGATGCATGATCATTCTGGATACCAATGTCCTGTCCGAAATCATGCGACCTGTTCCGGCAGCCGGGGTCATGGGGTGGTTACTGAAGCAACCACGAGCCTCATTGTTTACCACCACGATTACTCGTGGTGAGATTCTTTATGGTTTGCGTCTGATGCCAGAAGGGCAGCGACGTGACCGTCTGTGGGACGTGGCTTTGGATATTTTCAATATCGACTTTTCCGGGCGAGTGCTCGGGTTCGACAGTGATGCGGCGGATGCCTTTGCTGAAATATCTGCATTACGCCGCCTTGCAGGCGCTCCCATCAGTCAGTTTGATGCAATGATCGCTGCGATGGCATGCTCGCGGGGTGCGATATTAGCAACCCGCAACGTCAAGGATTTTGTCGGTTGTGGCGTTGATGTCGTGAACCCTTGGGATTGTTAGAGATTGCTTTGAGTCATCGCTGCTCCAACCATGGATAGCTTGGCCGCTCTGCTGATGTATGCACGGGCTGGGGTCGGATATGAAGTAAGGTCGAAATAACGTTAGTTACGATTTTCTTTGCCCCTGTCGATAAAGCAATTCCAAATCCATGAGCACTCATGGACTATAGGCGTCATTTACTCGCCCCCTTCGTTTGGGGCGTGCGCATGCCGCTCAAGGAGTCCATGGATGAGCATCAAGATCGAGGCAGTGATTGCCCGCAAGATTGGCTTCGCCTCTCACCAGAACTCCGTGCCTCTGGTGCGTGAACTGAGTGTCTGGAATCAGGGCGAACAACCCTTTCAAGACTTGGTGCTGACCCTCGGCACCGACCCCGCTTTTGTTGAAGCTCGGACCTGGCGTCTCGATCGCCTCAATCCTGGCGATAACTTACGTATCACCGAACGCGACATAAAACTCAATGCGGGCTATCTCGCGGGTCTCAGTGAGAGTCTTTGCGCCGACGTGGTGTTGCGCCTGACTCATGGCGACATTCTGCTGGTCGAGCAGCGTTTTGCCACAGAACTTTTGGCGCGCACAGAGTGGGGCGGTCTGAGCGCTATGCCTGAGTTGCTGGCTGCGTTCTGTATGCCGAATGATCCTGCGGTTGACCGCGTGCTCAAGGCCGCGTCACAGGTTTTACGTCGGGCCGGCAAGAAAGATGGCATCGATGGTTACGAAAGCAAGTCACGTACACGTACCTGGGAGTTGACCTCAGCCATCTGGTCGGCGGTTTGCAGTTTGAAGCTGAGCTATGCGCTACCGCCGGCCAGTTTCGAGCAACAAGGTCAAAAGGTCCGGCCCCCAAGCTTGGTGCTCGAGAACGGAGTTGCAACCTGCCTGGATACGGCATTGCTGTTTGCCGCAGCGCTGGAGCAGGCGGGGTTGAATGCCTTGCTGATCATGACCAAGGGACACGCCTTCACTGGAGTCTGGTTGCAGCCCCAGGAATTTTCTCAGTTACTCACCGACGAGGCATCGGCGGTACGCAAGCGCCTGGATCTCAAGGAAATGGTGGTGTTCGAAACCACCCTGGCGACCCAGGCGCCAGTCCCAGGCTTCAACCAGGCGGTAGCTGCCGCCGAGCGGCAGTTGGTTGACGAGCAATTCATCATGGCCATCGATCTGCATCGTGCACGGATGCAGAAAATTCGCCCGTTGGCGCTAGCAGCCGGATTGCCGGCGGGTGATGTGCCAGACGAAGTGCCACAGGCCGAAGAGGGTCTGGAAGAGGCACCGGCGCTGCCTGGCTTCGATGTGGAGATAAGCTTGGGCAGTGAGGGGCCGGCTGGCAAGCTGACCCTGTGGCAGCGCAAGCTGCTCGATCTCACCACTCGCAACCGCCTGTTGCACTTACCTGATAGTGCCAAAGGGGTGCGCTTGCTCTGTGCCGATCCGGCGGCGCTAGAGGACGTGCTCGCCAGTGGCCAGAAAATTCGCGTGGTTCCAGTGCCTGATCTGGAGAGCGGCGGGCGTGACCCTGCACTCTATGAACAGCAGAATCGTGAGAGCCTGGTGGACGAAGTCGCCCGCCAAGCGCTGGGCCGTGGCGAAGTGCTTGCAAGTCTGGAGAAGGTCAAACTTGAAGCGACGTTGATCGACCTCTATCGCAAAGCACGTAGCGATTTGGAAGAGGGCGGGGCGAACACGCTCTTTCTGGCGATTGGCTTTCTCAAATGGAAAAAAAGCATCGATGACCCCAAGTCTTACTCGGCACCACTGATCCTGCTGCCAGTCAAACTTGAACGCAAAAGCGCATTGTCAGGCGTGACCCTGAGCTTGCTGGACGAGGAGGCGCGCTTCAACCTGACTCTTCTGGAGCTTTTGCGGCACGACTTCGAACTCGTTATTCCAGGGCTGGAAGGCGAGTTGCCCAGTGATGAAAGTGGCATTGATGTGCCTGAAATCTGGAACATGGTGCGCCGCGCGGTTCGTGATGTACCAGGATTCGAAGTCAGCACCGAAGTCGTATTGGGTACCTTCTCTTTTGCCAAATACCTGATGTGGAAGGATCTCGCCGCAAACTCTGAGCAACTGCTGAAAAGCCCTCTGGTCAAACACTTGCTGGAGCGTGACCCGGGAGGCGAAAGTTTTGTTGGCTCTGATGATTTCCCCCGTCCCGAGCAACTCGATGCCACCGTCACACCGGCACAATTGTTCACCCCGTTACCGGCAGACTCTTCTCAGCTGTCCGCAGTAGTTGCCTCGGCAGGCCATCACAGTTTCGTGCTCGACGGTCCGCCTGGTACCGGGAAATCGCAAACCATCGCCAATATGATCGCCCACAACCTCGCCCTTGGCCGGCGCGTGCTGTTTGTGGCTGAGAAGCGTGCGGCGCTTGATGTGGTTTATCGGCGACTGGCTGAAAAAGGCCTTGGCGAATTTTGCCTTGAACTGCATTCCAACAAGGCTTCCAAGGTCGAGGTGCTTAAGCAACTCGACCGGGCCTGGGACGTTCGCGATGGTTTGAGCTCCGAGGACTGGGAGCGCGAGGCGCACAAGTTGCAGACGCTACGTGTACGGCTCAACCAGGTGGTTAAGGTGCTGCATCGACGCTGGCATAACGGTTTGTCATTGCATCAGGCTATCGGTCGTGTGGTGCGCGACCATGTTCCGTCGACGCCGCGGCTGGTATGGCCGGAAGGTACGGAACATGATCGGGCCGAGTACAACGCGTTGCTGGATATTGCCCGGCGTCTGGGGCTTAACGGCGAGGCCGCTCGGGACTTGTCGAGCGGATTTGGGGCGTTGGCTCAAACTCAATGGTCCAACGCCTGGCAGGCGCAGATCGCGAGCAGTGCCCGCGAAGTCCCGCAAGCCCTTGATGCCTTGAATATTGCTAGCGAACGGCTGCTCGTCCTGACACATTTGCCCTTGCCTGTGACGGAAGTGGCTCAGATCCAGCAGCTAAGCGAGTTGGTTAGCTTGCTCGGCGAATGCCATGGTCTGAACCTGGCCTTTGCCTTTGCCCCTGATGCCAGTACTCGTATAGACGCCGCTCGACGTGCGTGCGAACTGATTGGGGATTACCGCGAATTGCAGCAAAGCCTCTCGGTGAGCTATGCCGAAGAAGCCTGTCGCCGCATTCCTTTCGAGGCTATGCGCCAGGAGTGGCAGGAAGCAGAGGGTAAATTCTGGTTTTTTGCCAGCTTGGCCAAGAAAAAGGTCGCCAAGCGTTTAGCCAGCGTTGGCGGAGCTACGGGGCTACCAGACACCTTGAGCGATCTCGCCACTTTGGAGCGCTTGCACACTCAATTGCTGGAACTGGACGGCCTCGCAGGTGATTTGCAATCGATTCCTGGTTGGCAGGGACTTGCCAGCGACGGTGTACGCCTGCTGCAGGCCATTACACTGGCGGAGCGTCTGCGCAGTAAGCTCAGCGTACTGGCCGAGTCACCTGATCACTTGATCGCCCTGCGCGGTGCCGTGGCGCGGTTAGCTGTCGACGCTAACGACATGCTGGGTGCCGACGGCCAGATAGGCGTCGCCCGGGTGCGATTACAACAGGCTATGACCCATTATGACGAGGTGGCCCGGCTGTTCGCTGGTCTGTCGGTGACGAGCGGCGAAACGCCTCTTGCCGTATCCACTTTGCGCATCACATCGGCCTCGATACAGCGTCAGGAAGAACAGCTCAAGGCCTGGTGCGACTGGTGTCGGGTGCGAGAACAAGCCCGCGCGGCAGGTCTTGCCCCCCTGGCTCAAGCGTTGGAGGAGGGGGGATTGATACCTTCGGTCACCGAAGAGACGTTTGTCACTGCCTACTCCCACTGGTTCGCCACTCAGGGTATCGACGGCGAGCCGTTGCTGCGCGCTTTCGTCGCTGCCGAACATATGAGTGATATTGCCGCCTTTAATCGTTTGGACGACGAACTGGCGAAACTCACCGTTCGCTACATTCGCGCCCGGCTCTGCGGGCTGATTCCTTCGAAGAACGACATCGCCAAGAACAGCGGTTTTGCCGTCCTTAAACATGAGTTGCAGAAATCACGTCGGCACAAGCCGGTTCGTCAGTTGGCAATCGAGATGGGCGATGCACTGAATCGTTTGGCTCCTTGCATGCTCATGAGTCCGTTGTCGATTGCTCAGTTCCTTCCTGCTGATCAACCACCGTTCGATTTGGTGATTTTCGACGAGGCGTCGCAGATTGCGCCCTGGGACGCCATCGGTTCGATTGCCCGTGGCAATCAGGTAGTGATTGCCGGTGACCCTCGACAGATGCCTCCGACCAACTTCTTCAATCGCGGTGCGAATGCGGGTGACGACGACACCGCTGAAGACATGGAAAGTATCCTTGATGAATGCCTTGGCGCCGGCGTGCCCAGCCATAGCCTCAGTTGGCACTACCGCAGTCGTCATGAAAGCCTGATCGCGTTCTCCAATCATCGCTACTACGACAGCAATCTCATTACGTTCCCGGCATCCGAGACCCGTGCCAGCGCGGTCGAATGGCGCCGCGTCGAAGGTGTTTATGCCAAGGGAAAAGGGCGTTACAACCAGGCGGAAGCCGAGGCTATCGTCAAGGAAACCGTCAGTCGCCTGACCGATCCTGCATTCATTGCAGCCGGCCATTCCATCGGCATCATCACCCTGAACTCCGATCAGCAGAAACTAATCAATGATCTGTTGGACGCGGCTCGTCAGCAATATCCGCAGATCGAACCCTTCTTTCAAGACAGCCAGGCCGAGCCAGTGGTGGTGAAAAACCTGGAAACCGTACAGGGCGACGAACGCGACCTGATTATGCTCGGCATCGGCTATGGACCTACCGAAGCCGGAGCGCCAGTGATGTCGATGAACTTCGGACCTCTCAACAAGGACGGTGGCTGGCGTCGACTTAACGTCGCTATTACCCGTTCGCGTCGGGAGATGTTGGTGTTCTCTTCTTTCGATCCGTCGATGATCGATCTCAACCGTACCAATGCTCGTGCCGTGCGTGACCTCAAACATTTCATCGAATTTGCTCAACGAGGTCCCCGGGCCTTGGCCGAGGCTGTGCAGGGGTCGGTGGGCGGTTACGACTCGCCCTTTGAGGAGGCCGTGGCCCAAGGACTGATACGTCTGGGATGGCAAGTTGTACCGCAGATCGGTGTGTCGCGTTTTCGTATCGATCTGGGCATCGTCCATCCGGACCGGCCAGGTGATTACTTGGCGGGTGTCGAGTGTGACGGTGCGACCTACCACAGCGCAGCGACCGCACGCGATCGTGACAAGGTCCGCGGAATGATTTTGCGGGGGCTCGGTTGGGATCTGGTACGGCTGTGGTCCACTGAGTGGTGGGTTGATAAGGACGGAGCACTGCAGCGTCTGGACGGTGCGCTGAACCGTCTTTTGCTGCAATCACGTGCTACGCCGCTGCCTGAGCCTGTTGCTGAACCGGTGGTGGCGTCGACGGTGATCAACTTTCCTCATCGTACCGATGTGGAGGAGGGATCACCCGAGGTTCCGGTGACGCCTCCGGCCGAGGTGTTGGTTGAGGCATCCGATCTCCGTATCGCACGCGCCTACGGCACTGATGCTGGTTCGACCGCGCAGCGCGGCGAGTACCGTATTGCCGACCTGTCGGCTCTCGAGTCGCTGATTGACGCCGAGCAGTTCCATCTGCCGAAGTACACTCCCGTATTGCGCGATATCATCGCAGAAGTACTGCGCCAGGAAGCGCCAATGCTTGACGCACTTCTGGTTCAGCGGATCGCTCGGGCTCATGGCTTCCAGCGCTCTGGCCGGCTGATTCGTGATCGAGTGCTCGAACTTGCTGACCAGCATCACCATGTGCAACAGGCTGCGGGCGACGAGGCCTTCGTCTGGCATACCAAGAGTGATGTGCTGGGCTGGTCGACCTATCGGGTTCCAGTGTCGGCCAATGACGCGCGCTCGATCGAGGAAATTTGTGCTGAAGAGCTGCGTATTGCGGCAGGGATCATCGATGCGACGGATCCGGCGCTGGAGGTGGCGCGATTGTTGGGCGTCAAGCGTCTTACGGGGATGGCACGCGAGCGTATCGAGCGAATTTTGCAAGGGTAGGGACATAGCGGAATTATGAAGAAATGCGTGCTTTACCCATGAACAGGTAGAGCACGCAATCATTCATTTACTTCCCGAGGTGCTTCTTGACGTCATCTGCATAAACGCCTGCGGTTTTAACTGCGGATTTGAGCTGTTCCTCGGTTACACCAAATTTCTTGGACCAGTCGCGGACTTCGTACGCTTCGTGAACGTTGATCTTTTTTCGATCAGGGTTGCCAGTTTTCTTGAGATCGTCTGACATTTCTTCTGCTCCGTTTTGTCAGATTGCGTCTGACGGGGTTTGGCTTGCATCAGCCTGAAACGTTGATCAAAGCAGAACGTCAGGTTTCGTCAATTGTGGGAGGAGGTATTCACTCGGATAAAGTGATACAAGAAGTTTCTTTGAGCATGGAAACGACTCAATGGTCAGTTACGGTTGTCCTCAAGATCCTCCCATCCTAGAGTTTATAAGGTGTTTATTAATATAAGGAGTAGGCCATGATTTTCTTTGCCCTATTAGCTGCTGTGGCATCAGTTTCTGTAATTTTCGGAAGCTACGTTAATTGGATCGATAAAAGTGAAGAGACAAAAAGTAGAGTCAAGAAGCAACTCAAAAAGCTTGGCTCAACCGCATATATGTCTTTGGCGATAATCGCTGGGTTGGGAGCGTCAGCTGCCAACATCAGTCAGATTGTCGACTTTGCTACAAGCTCTGCTCCGCTCACGCGACCAGACGTATTGAATTTCCTGATGTATGTCTGGAACTCTTTTGCCTATGGTTTCTTTGGCCTGGTTGCCCTAGGTATTTGGATCAAAGACATACTAGATAAGAAAAAATCCGCAATCGAACCAAACGCTAAAACCTAGCGGAAGGCAAAAGAAGGGCGGCGGTCCGTTGCTGATGCTGAATGGTCGTCTGCAGGATTAAATAAAATGAATCTCTATTCTGAATTTCGATCCCTTACATCACAGCTAGGCACAGACCTTGGCAATCTGCTCACGCAGCCAGGTGTTGGCACTGTTTTGCTCGGCTTTCCTGTCCCACAGCATGTCGATTGTGAAACTGGGCAAACCCGATGGCGGCTTGCAAAAAGCGAAC
>Ga0302156_10000200_pt1 | contig 57223 bp, 47 predicted proteins | sample I_Bog_N3_2_FD_193503 | JGI IMG/M metagenome (GOLD analysis project Ga0302156, IMG submission 193503) | Peat permafrost microbial communities from Stordalen Mire near Abisko, Sweden - I_Bog_N3_2 | ecosystem: Environmental > Terrestrial > Soil > Wetlands > Peat | place: Sweden: Abisko, Stordalen... | reverse complement strand
GAGATGGGGAGAACCTGAGCGCAAAATCTTCATCGCAAACAAAAAGGGTTACAAGTAAAAACTTGTAACCCTTTGATTTCTTTGGTCGGGACGGAGTGATTCGAACACTCGACCCCTTGCACCCCATGCAAGTACGCTACCAGGCTGCGCTACGCCCCGACGAGCCGGCAATTATAGCAGAGTGAAATTTGTTTTGTCTGTGCCAATAATAAATATGCCTGCATCGCAAAAATTAATCAAAGACAGAGCATTGCCCGAGCGATTTTGCTAACGCATTGCAATCGTCGTTGCAAGACAATCTGGGTAGACCAGCCTATTGCGGAAGTTGAATACAGGATTAGCCACGATAACGGATAACAATAGCGCTCAGACGTTCGCCGGTCTCGATGTCATTTTTGTTGAATTTTTCCACTTCTTCCGTACAAAGCGGCCCGGCCAGCAAATTATTTTAGCTGGCCATCTGGCAAAAAAATCCAAGACGAAAACTTGCATAGAAGAAGCTGACTACAACGCGGCATCAACCAGCAGCTCCAACCTTAAGGCGCGAATACGCAATTCGGTGAAATACCCCCCGGCCTCGTTGTAGCGCAGAAAATACCGGCCGCAGTTCCGGCAACGCGCTACCTGGCTGCGGTTGCAAGGATAGTAACGTGGCGCAATCGGCGCATTGTCGCTTTCATAGCGCGTCCCCTGCGGGTGGTATTCAACGAAGGTAGGTTCGTCGTAAGGGTCTTCCACCAAGGTCGCGACCTCTTCGAATTTATCCAGTTCGAGCGAGCCCGGCAATTTTTGCCAGGCAGCCAGCGACACCCGGCTGCAACTGCACTTCTGAGTCACTGCGTCGGAAATGGCCGCCAGTTGCGACAGCGCCAAAAAATCTATTTTTTGCATGGTAAAGCAGTATAAAAAACCGAATGAACTATCGAATCTGTACTTGCCAATGATCCAAACCAGGAGGTTCAACCCCATTGCTTGCCGAGACAAGCCGCATCACTCAATGGAGAACAATCGTAAGAACCGCCTATTGGCGAGTCCTTGCGAAAACTCAGTGACAATCCAGATCCAGCTTGCTGATGCAATTGCCCGATAACGAAGTGCACGCCGGGTTATGATGCGCACATTCTTTCAAACCAACGACCATTCAATAACATGGACAGCTCCCCTTCTTCACCTCTGTCGCCCCCTCCCGTGTCTTTCAACCGCGGCGCGGTAGCATGGCTGAAACCAGCCATGTTCCTGCTAGTGGCGATCATCGGCCTGTACTACGTGAAATGGTCTCCATACTATCTCAAGTCCTTCGTCGCTGCCGACAAGCACAGCATTGGCGCATCGATCTTGGCTGACAACCCCGCTTCACCGATCGCGGCAGCACTGACTTACGCCAAAGTCTATTTCCTGGCGATATGGAAAGCCGCCGTGTTGGGCGTGATTCTTGGTTCTCTAGTGCAAGTGCTCATTCCTCGTGATTGGCTACTGCGGCTGTTCGGCCGCGCAGGTATCGCATCAACCTTACGCGGCGGCCTGTTTGCCTTGCCAGGCATGATGTGCAGTTGCTGTGCGGCACCTGTGGTGGCCGGCATGCGTCGGCAACAGGTGTCGGTCGGTGCCGCGCTGGCGTTCTGGATCGCCAATCCGGTGCTCAACCCGGCCACCTTGGTGTTCATGGGCTTTGTATTAGGCTGGGGCTTTGCCGCTTTAAGGCTGGTTGCGGGTGTGGCACTGGTAGTGGGTGTGGCGCTGATTGCACAACGTATCGCCAAACCGGAATCCATACCACAGGCAGCTGTAGACGCCGCTGCGGCAGCTGCGACACTGGATCAACAGGCTTTTCTGGGGCGCTGGATGCAGAAGCTGTGGCAACTTTTCTGGAGCACCATCCCCGTCTACATCTTGGCCGTATTGGCACTGGGCGCGGCGCGAGTTTGGCTGTTCCCGCATATCGACGCCTCCATTGGCAATAGCCTGCTGTGGATCGTTGCACTGGCCGTAGTCGGTACTTTGTTTGTGATCCCGACCGCTGCTGAAATTCCTATCGTGCAGTCAATGCTGGCACTGGGCATGGGCATTGCGCCCGCAGTCGCCTTGCTGATGACCTTGCCCAGCATCAGCCTGCCGTCGATGCTGATGCTGCGGCAATCTTTCAGTCCCCGCGTGCTCACCACGGTGGCCTTGTTGACCATGCTGGTCGGCGTCACCACGGGATTGATCGGCGCCGTGCTGCTTTAATGTCTGTTTGGGCCTTGGTACTGCCGTAGAAAATCAACGACGGCAGTCTGGTCCCCGGCAAACAATAGGCGGGAGCTCTTGGCTTGCCGCTGATAGGCATAAATAGGATCGTAATACTCGTGCAGCAATCGTTCGATCCAAGCGCGATGCAGGTCAACCGCACCATTATTGGCTTGTTGCGCTAGCGCGGCCTGCATCAATCCCAATAGCCGTCGATAACGCTCGTCGCCAAGACGCTTCACCAGATTGCCCAGCGCCTGCAACAAATGCGCACGGTAACGCGCAAAACCATCCTCGGCATCAAGCGCCAGGTATTGTGCACAGAGTCCACTGACGTAATCGCGCAGGATACGCTCAACCCGACCTTCCAGGCTGTCTTCCAACCACACCATCACAAAATTCTGCATGCCTTGATACAAGGCCAGCGGTAACGCACAACGGCCGATCAAACGACTCTCATCTTCCAGCGCAAACCAGGTATGACCGCGCGCTTGCTTGCGCAATAGATCAACCGCAAGTCGATGTTCGAAATCGATGGGCGATGGTTGCTCGGTGGCCTGTTTGCCAAAACTGGAACCGCGATGGTTGGCATACGCCTCAAGATCGAGGCCGTTATCCAGTTGCGCCAGCACATCGGTCTTACCACTGCCAGTCATGCCGCCGATCACGACAAAACCGCCTTGTGCAACGGCCTGTTCCACGCTGTCGATCAGCAAACCACGCATCGTCTTGTAACCGCCGGCCACACGTGGATAGTCGATGCCAGCCTCGCTCTTGAGCCATTGCTGCGTGATCTTCGAGCGCAAACCACCGCGAAAACAATACAGGCAACCGTCCGGATTGGCGCGTGCAAAATCAGCCCAGGCCTGGATCCGTGCATCTTTGACGCTGCCGCTGACCAAGCGGTGACCCAAGGCAATGGCCGCCTCTTGCCCATGCTGCTTGTAGCAAAGCCCGACCTGTTCGCGGTCGCTATCATCCATCAGCGGCAAGTTGACGGCGGTGGGAAAAGCACCCTTGCCAAACTCAACCGGTGCCCGCGCATCGAGCATGGCCCGGCCGCTGACGAACAAGGCACGGTCGGGCTGGATGTCGCCGTCAGTGCTCATCAAACAACCTCGACCGCGTATCGCTGTCGCATCATCAACTCACCAATCGGCGCCAGCGCCATTCCCAGCTCTGCAGCAGCGGCCAGGAAAGCTTCGTTACCTACCGGTGTCACCGCCACCAGCAAGCCGCCGCTGGTTTGCGGATCGCACAGCAATTGCTTTTGCGTCTCGCTGAGCGGGCTAATCTTATCGGCGTAACTGTCGAAATTACGACCGGTGCCACCAGGTACGCAGCCTTGCTCCAAATAATGCGCCACACCCGGCAAGCTGGGCACGCGTGCATGTTCGATACGTGCACTGAGGCCGCTACCGTCGCACATCTCGACCAGATGACCCAGCAGGCCGAAACCGGTCACGTCGGTCATGGCCGTGACCCCCGCGAGCTTGCCAAAACGGCTGCCGGGCTTGTTGAGCACGCACATCCAGTCGCGTGCCGAGCCCACATCCTCGGCGCGCAGCTTGCCCATTTTTTCGGCAGTGGTCAGGATGCCGATGCCCAAGGGTTTGGTCAGGTAAAGCAGGCAGCCGGCACTGGCAGTGTCGTTGCGTTTCATGTGCTGCTTGGCGACCACGCCCGTCACGGCAAGACCGAAGATAGGCTCAGGCGCATCGATCGAATGACCGCCGGCCAGCGGGATACCTGCCGCGTCGCAGGCAGCGCGACCGCCGCGGATCACTTCCCGCGCCACTTCCGGAGGAAGTAATTTGACCGGCCAGCCGAGAATGGCAATCGCCATCAGCGGGTCGCCGCCCATGGCGTAGATATCGCTGATGGCGTTGGTGGCGGCAATCCGCCCGAAATCGAAGGGATCGTCGACGATGGGCATGAAGAAATCGGTGGTGGAAACCACGCCGCGTTCATCGTCCAAGGCATACACCGCAGCATCGTCGCGCGACGCATTGCCGACCCATAATTTCGGATCGAGGTTCTGCGCACCGCTACCGGTGAGGATGACTTCCAGCACCTGCGGCGATATCTTGCAACCGCAGCCGGCACCGTGGCTATACTGAGTCAGACGGATCGGTTCGCTCATCGCATTTCCTGGAGATCAAAGGAGGCGATTTTAGCAGCGTTTGGAGTAGAGGACAGAGCTGCAGTATTGACCTACGGCGTGCACACAGCGCAGGTAGGCAACTGAAAACAGAAAAGGGGCTACGTTTGCACGTAGCCCCTTTAGAATCTTGGCTCCCCGACCTGGACTCGAACCAGGGACCTGCGGATTAACAGTCCGTCGCTCTACCAACTGAGCTATCAGGGAACAGATGAGGGCGCGATTATGAACTATTTTTTCCTTTGCGCCTAGCTGTGCCGCAAAAAAATTACTAAATCATTTTCGACGCCGCCGTACTCTCACTCCTGCACCCAAAGATGCAATGTACGGCATGCAAAACATCACCAGCAGACAAGTGCTGCCGGATAAAATTAAAAAGCCTCGCACGAATGCGAGGCTTTCAAATTCTTTGGCTCCCCGACCTGGACTCGAACCAGGGACCTGCGGATTAACAGTCCGTCGCTCTACCAACTGAGCTATCAGGGAACAGCTGAGAACGAGATTATGACCAGTTTTTTATCCTCTGTCAAAATCTTTTTGCATGCGCATCATCTTTCCATACGCACGCATTCTCATCCGGTGATTACAAGACCTTGGCAATCGCATCGACGACGGCGTCAATGTTCTTGGAGTTGAGCGCCGCTACGCAAATACGACCGGTCTCGACAGCATAGATCGAGAATTCAGTGCGCAGACGTTCCACTTGCGCCTTGGTCAAGCCCGAGTACGAGAACATGCCGCGTTGCTTGATGACGAAGTCGAAATCGTGCGCAGGCGCTTTTTCTTTCAGTTTGGCCACCAGCAATTGACGCATTTCTCGAATCCGCACGCGCATTTCAGCCAGTTCCTTTTCCCACAGCACGCGCAACTCAGGCGACGCCAGCGCAATGGCAACAACCTGACCACCGTGAATTGGCGGATTGGAATAGTTGGTGCGCACCACGCGCTTGAGTTGCGACAGCACGCGCCCGACTTCTTCATTGGAAGCGGCAACGATGCTCAATGCACCGACACGCTCACCGTACAACGAGAACGACTTGGAAAAGGAGTTCGACACAAACAGCGGACCACCAGCCTCAGCGAAACGACGCACAACCTTGCCGTCTTCTTCAATGCCGTCGCCAAAACCTTGGTAAGCCATGTCGAGGAAAGGAATCAGACCGCGCGTGGTCACCACGTCGATCACCTGCGTCCATTGATCGGCAGACAGATCAGCGCCGGTCGGATTGTGGCAGCATGCGTGCAACAACACGACCGAACCGCTGGCCATGGTCTTGAGCGCGTCAAGCATGCCGGCAAAATTGACGCCACGGGTAGCCGCGTCATAGTAGGGATAGTTGTTGACGGTAAAGCCGGCCATTTCAAACAGGGCGCGGTGATTTTCCCAGCTTGGATCACTGATCCAGACCTGCGTGCCTGCCGGCGAGAAATGTTTAAGGAAGTCGGCGCCCAACTTCAGCGCACCCGTGCCGCCAATCGCTTGCACAGTGATAGCACGCTTCTCTTGCACAACCGCGCTATCGGCACCAAATACCAGCTCTTGCACTGCCTTGTCGTACGCTGCCAGACCATCGATCGGCAGGTAAGTACGCGGCGCCAGTTTCGCGGCCAGTTCGGCTTCGGCTTTACGGACGCACTCCAGCAGCGGCACCTTGCCATTGTCGTCATAGTAGACGCCAACGCCGAGGTTGGTCTTGGCTGGATTCTTGTCGGCATTGTATGCATCGGTGATGCCGAGAATTGGGTCGCGAGGCGCCATTTCGATGGCGGTGAAAAGGGAGGAGGCTGAGAGAGGTGCGTTCATCGTGATAACATAAAAAGTTAGCTGCAAGCGTGAATTGCAGTCGGGATGGATACAGGGCAACGCCGCGCGCCGAGCACCGTTTTGCAACACATAATTTTACCAAAGGTCGAATGAGAATGGCTGAATTATCCCCCCTTACACCGACTCCGGCTCTGGGCGAGAGCAAATTGCTGACTTTTCCGGACTCACCTTACAAGCTACATCAGCCCTTCGCTCCGGCCGGCGACCAACCCGCCGCCATCGATAAGTTGGTAGAAGGCATCCGCGACGGCCTGTTTTTTCAAACCTTGCTAGGCGTAACCGGCTCCGGCAAGACCTATACCATGGCAAACACCATTGCCCGCCTCGGACGTCCGGCTATCGTTTTTGCCCCCAACAAGACCCTGGCAGCGCAACTGTATAGCGAATTCCGCGAGTTTTTCCCCAGCAACGCCGTCGAATATTTCGTCAGCTACTACGATTACTCCAGCCGGAAGCTTATGTGCCGCAACGCGATCTGTTCATCGAGAAAGATTCCTCGATCAACGAGCACATTGAACAGATGCGGCTGTCCTGCACCAAATCGCTGATGGAACGCCGCGACGTTATCATCGTAGCAACTGTTTCGGCAATTTACGGTATTGGCAACCCTAGCGAATATCACCAGATGATTTTGACCTTGCGCGCCAAGGACAAGGTTTCCCAGCGCGATGTCATTGCCCGCCTGATCCAGATGCAATACAGCCGTAACGAAGTCGATTTCGGTCGCGGCACCTTCCGCGTGCGCGGCGACACCATTGACATCTTCCCGGCCGAACATGCCGAACTGGCGGTACGCATCGAGATGTTTGACGATGAGATCGACAACCTGCAATTATTCGACCCCTTGACCGGCCGCGTGCGTCAAAAAATTCCGCGCTTCACCGTTTATCCCAGTTCGCACTATGTGACGCCGCGCGCAACCGTGCTGCGCGCCATCGAGACCATCAAGGACGAACTGCGCGAACGCCTGGAATTTTTCCGCAAGGAAAACAAGTTGATCGAGGAGCAACGACTTGAGCAACGCACTCGCTTCGACATCGAAATGATGACCGAGATCGGCTTTACCAAAGGCATCGAAAACTACTCGCGCCACCTGTCCGGCGCCAAGGCCGGCGAACCGCCGCCGACCCTCATCGATTACCTGCCGCCGGACGCGCTCATGTTCCTCGACGAATCGCATGTCTTGATCGGTCAGCTCAACGGCATGTACAACGGCGACCGCGCACGCAAGACCAATCTGGTTGATTACGGTTTCCGACTCCCCTCGGCGCTGGACAACCGACCGTTGAAATTCGACGAATTCCAAAGCAAACTGCGCCAGACCATTTTCGTCTCGGCCACCCCGGCCGACTTCGAAAAGACCCATGCCGACCAAGTAGTCGAGCAAGTGGTACGCCCGACCGGCCTGGTCGATCCGCTCATCATCGTGCGTCCAGCCAGTTCCCAGGTTGACGACTTGATGTCGGAAATCACGCTGCGCGTCAAAAAGAATGAACGGGTTCTGGTGACCACGCTGACCAAGCGCATGTCGGAACAACTGACCGAGTTTCTCAGCGACAACGGCATCAAGGTGCGTTATCTGCACAGCGACATCGATACCGTCGAACGCGTCGAAATCATTCGCGATCTGCGTCTGGGCACCTTCGATGTGCTGGTCGGCATCAATCTCTTGCGCGAAGGCCTGGATCTGCCCGAAGTGTCGCTGGTGGCGATCCTGGACGCCGACAAGGAAGGCTTCTTGCGTTCCGAGCGCAGCCTGATCCAGACCATCGGCCGCGCCGCCCGCAACCTCAACGGCATGGCCATCCTGTATGGCGACAAAGTCACCGATTCGATGCACAAGGCGATTGGCGAAACCGAACGCCGCCGTGCCAAGCAGGTCGCCTTCAATGAAGCCAATGGCATCACGCCAATGGGCATCAAGAAGGAAATCCGCGAACTGATCGATGGTGTCTATAGTCCGCAAGAAGCCCGCATGGAGCTGTTGGTGGCGCAAGAACATGCCAATTATGAAGCCATGAGCGAGAAGCAGATCAGCAAGGAAATCAAGCGACTCGAAAAGCTGATGCACGACCATGCCAAGAATCTGGAGTTTGAAAAAGCCGCAAAGGTACGCGACCAATTGCACCAGCTCAAACAACAATTATTCGGCGCTGCCGGCGACGATGTGATTGCTGTCGCGTAATCGCAAAGCGCTACATTAAGTATCCCAAACTGCCGGCCTTGATTTATCATGCCGGCAGCCAACCTTCACCAGCACTTACTCATGCCCGTTCCTGCCGCCCTGCTTGACCTTTGCGCAACCGCCGATCCGTCCTGGCAAGAGATCCTCCAGCATGGCCTGCAAGCCGTCGCCAAGGCGGCGCCAGACTACCTTCCTGCGCTCGCGCAAGACAACTATCTGCCCACTGAAGGTCGCATTTTTTCAGCCTTCAAACAACCGCTTGATGCGGTGCGCTACGTGCTGGTCGGCGAAGGCCCTTATCCGCGCGCTGCCAGCGCCACTGGCGTGTGTTTCATGGATGGCGCCGTCGGCTCGCTGTGGTCCGACAAGGGCTTGTCCAAGCAAGTCAATCGCGCCACCTCGCTGCGCAACTTCATGAAAATGTTGCTCGTGGCCGACGGTCAAATTGCGATTGAACATACCAGCGGTGACGCCCTTGCCGGCGTCGCCGTTCAGGCACAGGCGGACACCAGCGGCACCATACAAACGCTGGCAGAGTTGCAGGACAACCTCACGACACAAGGTTTCCTGCTGCTCAATGCAAGCTTGGTATTTCGCCCGCAGGTGGCTCCGATCAAGGATGCCAAAGCCTGGAAGCCGTTTTTCGAAACCGTATTGAAGGGCTTGGCGCAACACGCAACGACAAAGAAACAAGTGCCGCCGACGCTGGTCCTATGGGGGAAAATTGCCGAACAACTGCATGGCCTGCCGATCTTCGAGCAGTTTCCGCGCGCCGTGGCAGAGCATCCTTACAATCTGAGCTTCATCGCCCACAGCGGCATGCAACAACTGTTCAGCCCAATGCAACTGCTGCGCAAGCAATAAGGCGCAAAAGCCTAATCAGCCCAGCGATTCCAATTCCGTCACAGCATGACGGTTGCCGCGTTCGAGCTCGCGCAAGCGGCGCTCCATCTCTGCGTGGTTCTTGACGCCTTGCAGATAGGGGGCGTCGTTCAGATCGAACAATACGCCATCGATTTCGCTCTCAGCACGCGCGGCAAACGAACGCTCGACAAAGAACTGGAAAGCTTCCAGCAAACTCTGTAAATTATTAGAAAATCCGGCGGATTGATAAGTAGACATTTTTCTCTTTCACACGTAATGATGCAGTGGTGCTAAGGATAAGGACTACTACGCACTTTAAAAAGCAACATTTTCCGACACCACTATAAGATAAACTTACAGCATGAGCATTCCCCTGCCCCCTTTGAAGGCGCTCAAAATGTTCGAAGCCGCGGCCCGCACCAAGAGCCTGACGGTGGCTGCCCATGAATTGCATATCACGCATAGTGCGGTCAGCCAGCAAATCAAATTACTGGAAGAATATTTCGGTCAGCCCCTGTTCATTCGACTGCCGCGTGGCGTGCAAGCAACGGAGGCGGCACAGTTGTTTTACACCGAAGTGCGTGCCAGCCTGGACCGCATAGGCATGGCCTCGGAGCAATTGACCTATGCCGGCAAGAATCGCATCGTGCGCGTCATTACGGCGCCGTCAGTCGCCATGCGCTGGCTGATCCCGCGCCTATCGCAATTTCAGATCGATAATCCGCGCATCGAAGTGCGCGTGGCGACGACGGTGTCGGAACATTTTGAAGATATGAAAGATCCGTTCGATGTGGTGTTGTGGCGCAGTCCGATCGAGCGCAGCGGCTTTGAATGCGTGCGCTTTCTCGACGATGTTTCGGCGCCGCTGGCGTCACCGCATTATCTGGAACTGCATCCGCTACACCAACCTCAGGATTTGCTGCAAACCTCATTGATCCATCTCAGCTCGCGCGCCGACGCCTGGCAGCAATGGCTGCAAAAGGCGGGGGTCACGGTGAAGAAAAAAGTGCCGGGTACCAGCTATGAACATTTCTTCTTGAGTCTGCAGGCGGCTTCGACCGATCTGGGCGTTGCCATCGGCACGCTGGCGCTGGTCGACGACGACCTGGCGCACGACCGGCTGCGCCAGTTGTTTCCGCAAGTGGTGCTGCATGGTCAGGGCTTTCACATCCTGCATCGCAGCCTGGACCATACTGCCGGCAACAACGGCAACTCTCTAAAAACCTTCGTTGCCTGGCTGATGCAGATGGGGCAAGCATCGGCCTACAAACCGTAGAACGCCTAACAAAAAGCCGTTTGCGGCGTTGCGCCTCCTGGCCGTTTTTGTACTGTCGTCGGCGCGTCTTGCCATCGAGGTTTTGTTAGGGCGTTCTTAGGCTATCGATCAGACCGCTTGCAGCACATGCACTGCGCGCTTGGCAATCAAGGCTTTCGATTTGTCGATATAGGCAATCATATGCGGCTGAGTGAAATGCAGCTTGAGTGCGTCGGCGCTTTCCCATTTCTCGACAAAGACAAAGGTATCTTCGCCTAGCACCGTTTGTGGGCCGCCGAAACCGGGGACGTCGGCCACCGGCCCATATTCGATGCAGCCTGGTTCGGCCCGTACGGCCGCCAGGTTGGCATGCACCAGCTGCAGTAATTCAGCGCGCTTGCCCGAATGGGCGGTAATGATTGCGAGGACGTGCACCATCGTGTCAACTCCTGTGAGATTAAGAGCAACAAGCATACTTGAAGTTGACATGACGTGACGTCAGCGCCATTTAGTTCAACTTGAGCTGCGCCAGGATTTGCTCGATGTTGTAGCGCATCAGGCGCAGATAAGTCGGTGCCGGACCATCGGCCTGCGACAACGCATCGGCATACAACTTCACGCCCAGACTGACGCCGGCTTCCTCGCTGATCTGTTGCAACAGCTTGGGATTGCTCATGTTTTCCATGAAGATGGCGCGAATTTTTTCCTTGCGAATCTGACGAATCAGGTCTGCGACATCTTTGGCACTGGGCTCACTGTCGGTAGAGACGCCTTGCGCAGCCAAAAACTTGACGTGAAAATGCGCACCGAAATACTCGAAGGCATCATGCGAAGTAATGACCTTGCGCTTGGCATCAGGAAACTGCGCAAATTGCTGCATGGCCCAAGCGTCGAGTGCGTTGAGCTTGGTGATATAGGCGTCACCGTTACGTTGATAGATGGCGGCACCGGCCGGATCGAGGCGACTCAGCCCAGCGATGATGTTGCGTGTGTAAACCACAACGTTAGCCGGATTTTGCCAAGCGTGCGGATCATTCTTGCCGTGATGCTCAGCCTCGCCGCCGTGCTCTTGCTCGACGCGATCGCGCACGGCGATGCCATTGGACGCCACGACAATTTCGCCGCGATAGCCGGCCGCCTGCACCACTCGCTCCATCCAACCTTCGAAACCGAGACCATTGACCACCACCAGTTTGGCGCGCGCCACCATCTTGATATGGTCAGGCGCAGGTTCAAACACATGTGCATCCTGATCCGGCCCCACCAGGCTGACGACGGCAACCCGATCACCGCCGACATTGGCGACGATGTCGCCAAGAATGCTGAAACTAGCCACCACCGGCAGACGCTGATCCACCCCGGCCGCACTGGCAGCCTGACTCCACAAGACGGCCGCAGCCAACAAGCATTGACGTAACAATTTCACGGACTTACTCCCTCAAAGAAAAAATCAGGCGCGCAAATGCGGCCGGCGCAACAGGCGCGGCAACCAGCCGCGCGGCGCAAACATCAAGGACAGGAAATACAGGCCACCGGCACAGACAATAATCACCGGACCTGAAGGTACCGAGGCGTAATAGGAAAACATCAGTCCGGCATAGCCTGCCAATGCCGCCTGCAATGCGCTATTGAGCAATTGCGCCGGCAAGCTGTCATGCCACAGCCGCGACGATACGGCCGGCAACATCATCAAGCCGACCGCCATGAGCGTACCCAAGGTTTGAAACGAGGCCACCAGATTCATCACCACCAGCATCAGAAACAACTGCTGATAGAGCGTGCCACGGCCACCGCTGGCAGCCAGAAAGGAGGGATCGAAACTTTCCAGCAACAAGCCACGGTACAACGCCGCAATCAGCACCACGCTCAGCGATGACACGCCAGCCACCAGCAGCAAACCTTGGGTATCGACGCCGAGCACGTTGCCAAACAGAATATGCAACAGATCCAGTTGCGTGCCATGCCCTGAAATCAGAATGACACCCAAGGCCAGCGCCACCACATACACGGCCGCCAGACTGGCATCTTCCTTGAGTTCGGTATGACGACTGACCAAGCCGGCCAGAGTCACCACGATCACGCCCGCAATAAAACCACCAATGCTCAGTGCCGGCAGCGACAAACCAAAGAAAATGAAGCCGGCCGCGACACCTGGCAAGACCGCATGACTTAAGGCGTCGCCGAACAGACTCATCCGACGCAAGGTCAGCAGCACGCCCAAGGGCGCACTCGAGAACGATAATGCCAGCGTTGCCACCAACGCGCGGCGCATGAAAGAAAATTCCTGGAACGGCCCGATCAGCCATTGAAGCACGTCATGCAACAGCATCATGATGTCTGCCCCTGCGCGGCGACGGCAGCTAAGGACGCGACGTCCACTGCGCACAATGGCGCATGCTCATCGACCGCTTCCGACATGGTGCGGGCGCGATGCAGATTATCGTGGCACAACACCTGCTCGGTTGCGCCCCAGGCCACTACATTGCGTGCCAACAGCAAGGTTTGCGGGAACGCCCGGCGTACCTGATCATAGTCATGCAGCACGGCAATGACCGTACGTTGCTGGGTATGCCAGGACTGGATGATGCGCAACAGGTCTTCGGTGGTTTTGGTGTCGACCGCACTGAACGGTTCATCAAGCAGAATCAATCTGGCATCTTGCAGCAGGATGCGGGCAAACAGCACGCGCTGAAACTGTCCCACCGACAAACTGGAAATGGAACGTTGCGCAAAGCCCTCCAAGCCGACCGCCGCCAGCGCCTGCTCAGCGCGTTGCACCATGGCAACACTGATGCGACGAAACAGCCCGGCGCGGCCCCAATATCCCAACATGACACAGTCCAGCACCGCAATCGGAAAGCTGCGATCAATCTCAGCCTGCTGCGGCAAAAAAGCGATGCGACCGGCATCGGCGTGCTTGACCACGCGACCGCTATTGCAACGCACCTGCCCCATGATGCTTTTAAGCAAGGTACTCTTGCCGGCGCCATTGGGACCGACGATGGCAGTCAATGAGCCCAGCGCAAACTCGCCACTGACGTGGTGCAAAGCCGGATGACGCCGGTAAGTGACAGTCAGATTTTCCAGAGTGATGGCCGCTGACATACTCAGTTTCCCCCCAGCGCCCAGGCCACACCGCACCACAGCAGCACACACACCGGTGCAACCAGCAACACGCGTTGCCACCAGGGCAGCGCAAAAATACTGGTTCGTTGGAAGCAAGCTTGCCAAAAAGAGGAGAACATAGGATAAAAATAGGCCGTGAGTGGAACTGCTGTGAGCGTTACAAATCTATGTGCAACCTGGTTGCGAAGTAGAATTATAATGCAACTCGGTTGCAATAAGCGATAAGCAGCAAAGAAACCCTGACACAGAACCCAAACCATCCCACACCCTGCCGCAGCAGCCCCATACAGCGCCCCTAACCAAACAGAGAGATCATGTCCATGAAGTTACGCACCATCACCGCCCTCACTGCTGCCCTGACACTGCTGTCGCCGGCTTTTACTCCCGCCATGGCGCACGCGGCGCATGTCCATGGCGTCGGCAAACTGGATGTGGTACTCGACGGCAAGACCTTGTCGCTGCATCTGGATTCGCCGCTGATCAATCTGATCGGCTTCGAACATGCCGCCAACAGTGACAAAGACCGCCAGGCCGCCAAAGACATGGCCAAGACCTTGCGCAATGCAGCCGCGATGTTCGTCACCAGTGCAGCGGCTGGCTGCACGGTCAGTTCAGTGAACCTGACTTCGGCCGCCATCGAGCCGGCCTTGCTGGGTCAATCCAATAGCGCCGCCAAGGCCGCAGGTCATGCAGATGAAGATGGCCACGCCGACCTTGATGCCGATTTCGTGTTTCAGTGCGCCGCGCCTGAGAAATTGCAGGCAATGGATGTCAAATTGTTTGACGCCTTCAAGGGCTTCGTCAGCATCGACGTACAACTCGTGACCGCCAAACGTCAAGCTGCCGCCAAACTGACGGCCGCCTCTTCCAGCCTGACCTTCCCTTAACCTCACCACGCCACCCCATGAGCAATGCCGCCATCGCCCTGCGCGATATCAGCTTCACCTGGCCAGGCCAGCATACGCCAACCCTGGCACTGGAACATTTTGACGTCCAGGCACGCGAACAAGTCTTCGTCAGCGGCCCCAGCGGCAGCGGCAAAAGTACCTTGTTGGCGCTGATCGGCGGCATCAACACAGCCCAATCCGGCAGCGTCGCCATTTTGGGTCAACCGCTGGATACACTGGCGGCGGCCAAACGCGATCGCTTCCGGGTAGATCACATCGGTTTCATCTTCCAGCAGTTCAACCTGATTCCGTACTTGTCGATACTCGACAATGTCTTGCTGCCATGCCGCTTTTCCGCTTACCGCCGTGAGCGCGCACTGGCGCAAGGCGCCGATTTGCTGGCGGCAGCGCATGCACTGCTGCGCAGTCTCGACCTCGCTCCGGCGCTATGGACGCGCGCGGTCACGCAACTGTCGATCGGCCAGCAACAGCGGGTCGCCGCCGCGCGTGCACTGATCGGCCGGCCTGAGATTGTGGTCGCCGACGAACCCACCTCGGCGCTTGACAGCGATCGCCAGCAAGGCTTCCTTGACCTGATTCAGCATGAATGTGAACAGACCGGTGCCAGCCTGGTGTTTGTCAGTCATGATCAGCGTCTGGCGCAACGCTTCGATCGCCGTATCGCACTCAATGAGATCAATCGCTGCGCCCATGCGGAGGAAAACGCATGAGCTTCCTTTTTCCGCTAGCCGCCAAGAGCGCCTGGAACCGCCGCTACACGCTGGGCCTGATGCTGCTGGCCATCGCTCTGTCCAGCGCCATGCTGCTTGGCATTGAGCGCGTGCGCCATGAAGTGCGCGATGGCTTCACGCAATCGGTGTCCGGCACCGACCTGGTGGTCGGCGCTCGTACCAGCCCGGTGCAACTGATGCTGTATGCGATTTTTCGCATCGGCGGTGCCACCAATAACATGGGCTGGGACAGCGCACTGAAGTTGGCCAAAAATCCCGCCGTAGCCTGGACCATTCCACTCTCGCTGGGTGACTCGCATCGCGGCTTCCCGGTGCTGGCCACCAACTTCGATTATTTTCGTCACTTCCATTACGGCGATGGCCAGGCACTGCAAATGGCCGAGGGGCGCGAATTTGCGGATGTCTTTGAAACCGTGATCGGTGCCGAAGTCGCCCAACGTCTGCATTACCGCGTGGGCGACCATATCGTGCTCAGCCATGGCATGGGTAGCATGCACCTGACCGATCATGCCGACAAACCCTTCGTCATCACCGGCATCCTGGCGCGCACCGGCACCCCGGTAGATCGCACCGTGCATATCGGTCTCGATGCCATGGAAGCGATTCATCTGGATTGGGAAGGCGGCGCCCCGATGCCCGGTTTGACGATCAAAGCCGCGCAGGTCAAGAAATTCAATCTGACCCCCAAGACCATCACCGCCGTGCTGGTCGGCTTGAAAAACCGCGCGGCAGTGTTTGGCGTCCAACGCGACATCGGCGACGATAGCAGCGAGCCGCTCATGGCGGTGCTGCCCGGCGTGGCGCTGGACGAATTATGGCAAGTCGTAGGGGTGGGCGAGAATGCCTTACTGGTGGTGTCCGGCATGGTGGTGATCGTCGGCCTGGCCGGACTGGTGTCGGCAATCCTCGCCAGTCTTGGCGAACGGCGCCGTGAACTGGCCGTATTGCGCTCGGTCGGCGCGCGCCCGTTTGACATTTTTTTGCTGCTGGCGCTGGAAGGACTGGCAGTCATGCTGGCCGGCGTCATACTGGGCGTGATCTTGCTAACGCTGGCGCTGTTGGCGCTAGGTCCCTTCCTGAGCGCCCAATTTGGCGTAACATTACACCCTGCCCTACCCGCCGCGGGAGAGCTCACTTTGTTACTGTGGACGATCCTGGCCGGTTTTGTCGCAAGCCTGCTACCGGGCTTGCGCGCTTACCGACTGAGCCTGGCGGACGGCCTGACTCCGAGATTATGACGATATGAAAAGTATTACCTGGATAAGCGGTATCATCGGTGCTGGTTTGCTGGTCGGCTATTCGCTGCGACTGGCAGCCACACCGGCGATGCCAGTCACAGCGCCGCCCGCCGCAGTGAGCGCTGACAATGGCCAGTACAAGGTTGGCGATCATCTGCAACAAAACCCCGATCTGGTCGCCACGCCTTATAAGCCCTCTGTCAATAGCGATGCCAGCTACAAGGAAATCGCCTGGGAATCCTTGATTCCGAAAGACTGGGACGCCATGAAGCCATTCAAAGGGCTAAAACTGGACAAGCTGCAGGACGACGACCCGCGCGCCGAAGAAGCGCTGTGGAAAGCCAAGCAATACTGGAAAAATGCACCTATCGATCCCAGCATGGACGGCAAGGCGATCCGTATTCCTGGTTTTGTCGTATCGCTCGAGCGTGAGGGTGAAGCCCTGAAGGAATTCCTGCTGGTGCCCTATTTCGGCGCCTGCATCCACGTGCCGCCGCCGCCGGCCAACCAGATCATCCATGTGCACAGCGCCAAAGCGGTCAAGGACATCCGCACCATGGATGCCGTATGGATCAATGGCGTCTTGAAGGTGGATCATTCAGATACCTTGATGGGCAGCGCCGGCTACAGCATGACCTCAATCAAGGTCGAGCCTTATCTGGACAAAAGCACGCAGTAGCTTGCCTGAGCGACCTTATCGCCCGGCAAAAGTTATCCCCACATTTTGGGAGCAAGCTTGTGGATAAGCCTTGGAGAAGTCACTTAAACACTTGATAACAAAGATTTTTTCAAATCCTTATCAATATTGTGCAAAGTCTGCACGACAAGCCAAAAACTGGGCGTAAAAAAACCTGCGATGCTTTGGCATCGCAGGTAAGTCTAAAGCAAGTTTAGAGGAGACAGGCCCATCATAGCCAGGATGTATGACAACCTGGTGACAATGTACTAAATAATAAGCGCCTAGACGATTTCGTAGCATGACTGTCATGCGCACGTAACAAAGACTGGCTATGCTGGAATCTGTTTCGCGATACATGCAACTGATATGCATGATTGCACGGTGTACCGGACTATCCGTCTGGTACACCGACCCCCTCCTGTACGATCTTCCCTACCAGACACCAACTACCTGCAGACGGCTAAGCTTGATGCTGGTACCCGGCCCCTCGGCGGCTTGCATGAGCAAATCGGCATCGAGTTCCTTGGGCGGCTTGCGGTACCACTCCAGGCACACTTGGGAAAGATTGCTCAAGGCTGCCTTATTCATGAATTGCTGCAACAGATCGCGGGTCAACGCAAGATTGGGCTCCAGCCGGAAATCTCCCTGCGCCTGCAAGGCATTGGGCGCGTCACACATGCGCGTCAAATCCTTCTGAAACATCTGGCGCGGCACCGCCATCGGATGGCCGGCCGCCACCAACAGCTCCTGAAATACCGGTGCCATGAAGTCCAGCGCCACCCCCTCGCATTGCACCCAGCAATGAAATGCATCGCTATTGCTGGTGACTGTCTCGCCGTCGAGCACACCGAAGGACAAGGCGCCGCTACCATCCTTGCTGACCAGATAGAACGCCGCCCCGGCAACCGGGAAGGCATTCATTTTGTAAAATTTTTTCAGTATTTGGGCCGCAGTGACGCTGAAGAAAAAACTTGCCGCTGGGATATTGGCGTCAACGCTGTCGAGCACCGAATGGATGACACGAAAAATACGTTGATAATCTGCCAGCGGCAGCAGAGGGCGATGTTGAGAGCGGGCTTGTGATGTTTTCATGCGCGCATTTTCTCATATCGCCCGCTGCTTTCGCCGTGCGACACGACGCATTTTTACTGCTCAAGCGTCTCGGCTTGCAATGATCGCAGCATTTTTTTCTCATGCAGGAAACAAACGCAATGAAGCTCATGATGCGCAGAACATGCCGTCAACGCCTGCAAGCGCCCATGCTTTCTGTAGTGAGACTCCAGCAGACGCATACGCTCGTGCGACAAGTTGATTTCACGCCGGTTCCAGGCACTGTCCACACGGATGAGCAGATACATCAATCCCAGACAACAGGCTAAATAAGCGGCCAGCATGAAGGCAGTATCATCCGGCACAGTTTGCATAATCAATTGCATATATCCTCCTGTTACATCAGCATGCATGTGGACAGTGGCGGCACCGCTTGAACTTGCCATCACTGCCACAAAGATGCATATTTCGTGTCCATGGAGATCATCATAGACACAGCAGGAAGCGCAATCTATCGGGGAATTCCTGAAATTTAAAAGAACGGCAAGCACGCCTGGCGGCAACTAGCGAGCCTGGGCATCAATGTCGGCCAGCGATTCGCGACCACGCTGGGTGATCTCGAATTGCTTGCCTTCAGGTTTTTCAACGATATGCCCTTTGCGGCCAAGGAAAATCGCGACGTCGGCTTCAACGCTTGCCTGCGGATCAGCGTTGAGCTGGCGCAAGGTCTCGATACAGCGATAAATGAACAAGGTTTGCTTGCCTTTTTCAGTCAGCCCAAGTTGGCCGTCGCGGCTATATTCAAAAAATTTGAGGCCGGTCAGGCGCTTGGCATTTCTGGCCACGCAGGCACTGGGGCGGCCACGGTGCTCCTTGCGACTGACCTGACCCAATGCGTCAAATTCATCTTTCGTTAAATCGTCGCTCATGGGGATTTTCTCCGGTGAAGTGGAACTGTATGCAAGGGCCGCCATGGTACGCGCCAGCGGCCGTGCAAGGCAATCTAAACCTCCATCATAAGCCCGCTGGCGCAAGCATACGGCACTGACTTACCCACAATGCCTGTGAACAGCTCTGTGGACAAGCTGTGTGGCAAATGCGCAAAGCCTTGCTGCTGGCCGTACGGCAACACATTGACTATTTAATTGGCAAAAAAAAGCCCGCCAGGATAAGCCTGGCGGGCGCAATCTCAAAAACATCTTCCAGGAGGTTTATTGAGGAGACAACCCCACTGTAGAGCAATTTCTTGCGACCGGGAACAAACAATATGGCATGCACTTATACCCAATCGGGCATAAGCGGCATGCTATTTATCATCAAAAACGTCACGCAGCAGAAATTGCCGCAATCCGGCCGTGTCTTCTTCACGCGCAGACAGCGTGACAGAGTGACCAAGTCTGAACGAATTCCAGGTGAAATCGGCCTTGTAGTACTGACGTATGAGTTTGATCATGCTGTCGACAATGGCCTTGTCGACGTCGCCATTGAGCCCGGCATCGACAGTGATGGTCTGCGCCTTGCTGTGGCGCGCATCGGTGGTCCAGCCTCGGAAGACATACTGCGCAATTCGCGGCCCCTTGCTGGTAATTTCAAACACGCCATTGGTAGCGCCATTGGCGCGCCGTTCTTGGAAGGCGATATTGTCGCGGGCCACATCATTGTCTGACGGCCCCTGCTCTACTGCACGCGCAGCACTATTTTCTTCTGCGGCGGAGGCTTCAGCAGCATGACGTCGTTCACGCGCGGCGTTGATCATGGTCGACATGTCCATTTCCGGCGGCGCTCTAGTGATCGCATTGGGGGCTACCGGCAAGCTGTGCGGTGAGGTACTGCGGCTCGGCGCGAGTGCGACTTGGCGCGGAGGGGACGACTTGGGCTTGGTGACCGGTTTGGTGACCGGCTTAAGTTTGGGCGGCTCAGGCTGCTTGACTGCCGCTACCGGCTTGCGCTGCACCAGACTGACCTGCAGCGGCGCAGTGACCGCAGCGGGTGGCGGCGTGACGCTGTCCAGACTGTTCCAGATCACCCAAAACAATGCCACATGGATCAAGATCGACAGAACGATGCCGACGATGGATCTGTTACGCGCGCGTTGATGGTAAGGTGTAAGAGAAGATATCGTAAAAATCGTCATTCCATGCAGCAGCAGATAGCATCCAATTTTTAGCGCTCATCATTGATGATGCCGCGCGCTCCAAGCCTGGATCGATCATCCGTGGCGTCACCGGTTTGCAATCAAGAACGCAAATCAGGCAACACCCAAAATAACGACACATTGGCAACTCATTAATATAAAAGCAATTTTTCTTCAGCCGGCATGTATCTTCTGCCAAGCTTGCGCCAACCCTATGCGCGGACATATCTACTGGCGAGAATGCCATCTCGCACAGCACTTTACCAGCACGATTACCTTTTGTTACTCGGCGCTTTGGGCGATCTATATAATCAAGACTCAAAAAATCAATATCATCACACTTAGGAGACCTGCACGCCAGCGCGACATTGTATCCATCTGCCGCTGGGCTGTCAGCTTCGCTTACCTGCTCAACATCTATTCATGACCATCGCCCCCGTCATCGTCATCGCCCCCGACTCCTTCAAAGGCTCTTTAAGCGCACAACAAGTAGCACAAGCCATCGCTGCCGGCGTTCTGGCCGCTGCGCCCGCTGCACAAGTGCGCCTGTGCCCGATCGCCGATGGCGGCGAAGGCACGCTGGACGCCTTGTTGCACGCCGGCGGCCAACGCCTCCTGCTACAGGTACACGGCGCCGCCGGTGGCTGGCGCGAAGCTGCCAGCGGCATCCTCAGCGATGGCAGCGCGGTAATCGAATCAGCTGAAATCGTCGGCCTCACCGATGCCGCAGGCACCGCCGTTGCAGTAGAAAACCGTTCCACTCGCGGTCTGGGTGAAGCCTTGCTGAGCCTGCTCGACAGCGGTGCAAGACGATTTTTGATCGGCCTGGGCGGCAGCAGCACCAACGATGCCGGCATTGGCATGCTTGAGGCACTCGGGATGCGCCTCTATGACGCCGCCGACCAGCCGCTCGCAGCGTTGCCGTCACAACTGGCGCAACTGGCCCGGGTTGACCTCAGCGGCCTTGACCCACGCTTGCAAGATACTCATATCGTGGCAATGTCAGACGTCGACAATCCGTTATGCGGTGAACATGGCGCCACTGCCGTGTTCGGCCCACAAAAAGGCGTGCGCCCCGAACAAATCAAGCCGCTTGATGCCTTGCTCGCTCGTTTTGCCAGCTTATTTGAGCAGGCCAGCGGCCGCAGCGCGATCAACGCTGCCGGTGCTGGCGCCGCTGGCGGCCTTGGTTACGCACTGCTGATGCTGGGCGCGCAATTCCAATCGGGCGCACAAACCGTGGTCGATTACATCGGACTTGACGATGCCCTTCAGCAAGCCGACTGGCTCATTACCGGCGAAGGCCGCAGCGACGTCCAGACACTGCATGGCAAAGCCCCGTTCATCGCCGCCCTGCGCGCGCGCCAGGCCGGCGTGCCCGCCTCACTGCTGTCGGGAGGAATTGACCGCGCCGCACTGGCGGCCTTACAAACCAGCTTTTCCGGCTGTTTTTCGATCGTCTTCGGACCGCTGCCGCTGCAGGATGCGATCGATAATGCAGCCACATTGCTGCGCGACAGCGCGGAACAAATGACACGACTATGGCTAATGGGAAGAGTCACAGGCCAAGGACAATAACGCCATTCGCACAGATAAAGTTACCCACAAAAAATGGGGATAACTTTGTGGATAAGCTTGAGGAGTTTTTACTATCCTATTGATTTAAAAGGATATTAAGGCATTGATAAAAGTGGATGCATTTTCCAGCAGCTCTACCATCAGGCCAATCCGAACGCTTGCGCAATCAGTTCGTAAGAACGCATGCGCGCGCTATGCTCATGAATGATGCTCACAATCATCACTTCAGCGGCCCCATAAGCGCTGGCCAATGTCTCAATTTGCTCGCGCACTCGGCCCGGCGAGCCAATCACCGCACGACGTCCGGACGGCAAGGTCGATAGCGGCAAATCATGTTGCTCAAAAAAATCTAAGGCCGTTTGCACCGAAGGGATGTAGTCCAGACGACGACCACTGTGCATGTGGATCAGACGCATGCCATAACTGCTTGCCAGCAGACGCGCCTGTTCGTCGGTGTCCGCGCAAATGACCTGCAAGGCCACGCCTTGATGCGGCTGCGCAAGCCTAGACGAAGCCTTGAAATCACGCTGGTAACGTTGTGCCACCGTTTCTCCTGCGGCATGGATGAAGTCTGCGAACATATACGGCAGGCCCGATTGTGCCGCCCAGATGCCGCTTTGCGACGACGAGCCTAACAACCATGTTTGCAACAGTTCGGGCTTGCCCGGCAAGGCCGACAGCCGAGCAAACGGATGTTCGGCCGGCATTTCGTCGTGCAGATAAGCCAGCAACTCCTCTAACTGCGCTGGAAAATCATCCTCCGGCGACTGTCGGCGATCGCGCTGCAAAGCCGATGCCGTCAACATATCGCTGCCCGGCGCACGGCCCAAGCCAAGATCGATACGATCCGGATACAGTGCACTGAGCATGCTGAACGATTCAGCCACCTTCAGCGGGCTGTAATGCGGCAACATCACGCCGCCGCTACCGACCCGCAGCCGGCTGGTGGCGGCCGCAATCGGTCCGATCAGTACCTCAGGACTGGCGCAGGCCAGCGAGGTGGTGCCATGATGTTCGGACACCCAATAACGGTAATAACCGAGCCGATCAGCCAGCCTGGCCAATGCCAACGTGTTGTGCAGGGCTTGCGCGCTGGACTCGCCTTCGGCCACCGGCGCCTGGTCCAGCACACTGAGCTTGAAGGAGACGGATGAATTCACTGAGGAAACACTTGATACGGTCATGACCAATAGCGCAAATAAGAATGGATCAAGGATAGACCAAATCGCCGTTTCTGTTTTTTCGCCGCCCGATTGCGGCGCCAGCAGTCCCACCATGCGCAGTCAAATCCAACCAAATCCGTATATGGATGCGGCGAATGAATATGGCTAATTAAGTTTTCACCAAAGAAAATAAAAATAGAATCAGATTAAAAATCAAATAAAAGTTAGAATTTGATTCTATTTCTTAAATGAATTTTTTTAGCATTTAAACAACTTATCTCAAAGATATTGTTGGTTTGAATTTAATTTTTTTTAAATGCCGGTTCATTTCGCTTAAGATTGCGGCACTTATTAAGTTGTCATATAAACAAATATGTCCTTACTGATGCCCGTGTCGCAGTAAGGCCGCAAGGGTTTTATCATCAGCCCACGGAGTCAAGCTTGCGCCGTTTTATCCTATCCTTGTTCATCCTGCTAGTTCTGCTGGGCGGTATCAGCTCTGTGGCGCTGGCACAAGTCGCTGAAGAGCCGATTATTGCCGCACCTCTGGGCACCCTGTCGACCCAGCCCCTTCCGGCTTCGGTTGTCACCAATAGCCGCGTCGGCAGTGGCGATGTGCTGCGTGTGACAGTATTCGGCCAACCCGACCTGTCGGCAGAAGTCGGCGTCAACGACAAAGGTATCTTGACCTTGCCCTTGATCGGCGGCATTGACGTCAGCGGCTTGAACACCAGTGATATCGCGGCGCGTGTGTCACAGGCGCTGCGCCAAGGCCAATATGTGATCAACCCGCAAGTCTCGGTGGAAGTGCTGCAATTGCGCAGCCAGGTGGTCTCGGTGCTGGGTGAAGTCAATCGCCCCGGCCGCTATCCGATTCCGGGCAAATTGAGCGTGCTGGAGTTGCTGGCCACGGCCGGCGGACTGACTGCGCAAGCCGACCAAACCGTTACCCTGCTGCGCCGCAAAGACCAGAGCGATAGCGCCACTAACAGCGACGTGCGTATCCCCATCCTGCTAGGCGACACGGCCACCACCGAGCGCACGCCGCTCGATGTCGAGCTCCACAATGGCGATGTGGTCTACGTCAACAAGAAAAAACTGTTCTACATCCATGGCGAAGTCAATCGTCCCGGCGGCTATCCGATGGAGCAAGACATGAACGTCATGCGCGCCATTTCGCTCGGTGGCGGCATGACCCAGCGCGCTTCGCAACGCCGCATCTACATCAATCGCACGATGGCGGACCAAGGCGTCCAGGAAATCAAGGCAAAGTTGACCGATCCGGTATTGCCAGGCGATGTTGTCTACGTCAACGAAAGTCTCTTCTGATGCCACAAACAGCGTATTCATTGAATCCTCAGACGGCTGACAGCGGCATCTCGTCCAAACAGCTGGCGGCGATGATTTCAGCGCGCCGCGGCACCATCTTGAGCACCTTGCTGGTGACCATCGCTGCGACCTTCGCGGTCACCTTGCTGTTGCCCAAGACCTATGTGTCTTCGTCGGATGTGTTCCTCGATTACAAAGGCAATGATCCTATTAATGGCCGCCTGTTCTCGCCGGTGCTCGACGATAGCTACATGCAAACCCAGCTGGATATGGTCAAGAGCCAGGCCGTGGCCGAAAAGGTGATCGATGCGCTCAACCTGGAGCGTAGCGCCGATTATCGGGCCAGCGTGGAACGTATCGGCGAGGCGCGCTCACATACCCTGCTGATCAAACGTCTCAATGAAGAGACTCAGGTCATCACGCGCCATTCGAGCCGCGTCATCGAAATTGCTTACGCGGCAGATGAGCCGGAGCAGGCGCGCGACCTGGCCAATGCCGTGGTGCGCGCGTATATCGATCTCAATCGGCAGATTTCCTCGTCGGCGGCGCGCTCACGGCGTGAGCAGTACAACGCGCAACTGGAACAACTGCGCCAAGAGGCCGATGCGATCCAGGAAAAATTGACCAAATATCAGCAAGAAGTCGGCATCATCGATCCCAATGAACGCGATGACCTGCAATCGCGCCAACTGTCCGAACTGATGACGGCACTGGTGACGGTGCAGAATCAACGCCAGGAAGCGGCCGCCCGCAGCGGTTCGACGGCCAAATTGCTGCGCAGCGGCGTGCGCCCTGATGAGTTGCCACAAGTGGCGCAACGGCCCAATATCACCGATCTCAAATCCAAGCTCAGCGATGTCGATCGCCGCCTGGCCGATATCCAGGATGTGCTGGGACCGCGCCACCCGCGCACGCTGTCCTTGATCCAGGAACGCGACGGCATTACCGCACGCATTGCGCGCGAATCCAATAGCGCCCTCAACAGCGAAGAAATCGATGCCAACCGCCTGGCTTCGCAAGAACAAGCGCTGCAAACAGAAGTCGACGCACAGCGCAAGCGGCTGTTGGAAGAAAAAGAGCATCGTGACACCATCACCTCCTATCAACGCCAGCTCGAAAGTGTCGAGCGTGTCTACAACACGGCGTTGACCAAATACGATGACCTGCTCATGGCCAGCACCATCAACACCTTTGACCTGACCGTGCTGCGCATGGCCGAAGTCCCTAGTGCGCACTCCAAGCCCTTACTCAAGCAGAATCTGGCCGCCAGCGTTGTGGCCGGACTGGCGCTGGGCCTATGCCTGGCGCTGTTGCTGGAACTGGGCAAACGGCGGATACGCTGTGCCGACGATCTGGCCCGCGAGGTTCACCTGCCGCTCATCGGCCATATCGGCATCCGCTAAGACGATCACCATGGCCATAGACAATCCAAGCAATAGCCCCACGCACGCTGACAAGATGGGAGCCCGCTTCATCGAAGCAGGGCTGCTCACCGAAAGCCAGGTGGCTCGTGTGATCGAGCTGCAAAATTCAGCCTCCTTGCGTTTCGGCGAAGCCGCCGTGCGCTTGGGCCTGCTGACCGAACAAGACGTGCAGACGGTGTTGTCCAAGCAATTCAACTATGCCACGGCAGTTTCGTCCGAAAGCCTGGATAAGTCGCTCGATATCGCGCTGACGCCCTTTGGCATCGAAGCCGAAGCAATCCGTCATATCCGCGCTGAATTGTCGATTCGCCTGCTGCATCAAGACAAAATCGCGCTGGCCATCGTCAGTGCTACCGAAGGCGAAGGCAAGAGCTACCTGGCTGCCAGTCTGGCGCTAGCGTTCTCGCAAATGGGCAAGCGTACGCTGCTGATCGATGCCAACCTGCGCGCGCCCAAGCAACACCTGTTGTTCGGGCTGGAAAACAAGACCGGTCTATCGACCATGCTAGCCGGCCGCACGCCGATTTCCAGCGGTACCGTGACCGAGAGTTTCCCGCATCTGCACGTACTCAATGCCGGACCACAACCGCCCAATCCGCTGGAGATTTTGCTGCAACCGGCGCTCACCAAGCTCATCGAGCAACTGTCCACTGATTTCGACGTCTTCATTGTCGATACGCCGGCCGTGCTGACCTCGTCCGACGCCCAGACCATCGCGCAACAAGTCGGCATGTGTCTGCTGGTGGGGCGCCAGCATTACTCGCAAGTCGCCGAGCTGCGCCAAGCTGAGGCGCAGCTGAAAACCTCAGGCGCCCACATCATCGGCACCGTCTACAATGCCTTCACCCCGGTCGACACGCTCGAGCAAAGCGAAGGCAAGGGCAAGGCCAAGAAACTATGGCAACGGCTGCGTACATGGCTGAGCAATCCATCCCGCAGGTGAGCGGCACCAGCCGCAGACGGCTGCTGGCCCATTCCCTGACCTCATTGTTTGACCAAGCCTGGTTGAGCGGTATCAACTTTGCGTTGGGGCTGATACTGATTCGTCTGGCCAGCAAGCAATCGTATGGTCTCTATGCCCAGATGTATGTGGCCGGCATCTTTGTGGCCAGCGTGATCGAAGCCTTGATCACGAACCCCTTGACCACCATCGCCTCGGGCCAGCCGGTGGCTGCGCGGGCACGTCTGACGGCGCTCTTATTGCGCTTTCAGTGGCAGGTCAGCATCGCGCTGGCGCTGCTGTGCGGCGCAGTCAGCGCCGGCGTGGCGGCAGCTACCGGAATTGATCGCCATCCGATTGGACTGGGGTTGGCGTTCGCCCTGTACATCTTTGCCAATTCCCAGCGTGAATACCATCGCAGTATCAGCTTCATCGAGGCGCGGCCGCTGCGCGTGCTGCAAACAGATCTGGTCTATGGCGCCGTCACCGCGCTGGGTATCGGCCTGCTGTTGCTGATCCACAGCTTGACGGTGACGGCGATTCTACTGGTCATGGGCCTGGCCAATATTGCCGGCATGTGGCGTAGTACCGAACACCATGATGCGGCCAGCACTGCCTTCAGCGCCGCCGGCCCGGAATACCGCGACGCCGTCAAAGCGGTGCTGCAGCGTGGCCGCTGGGCCTTGCCGGGCGCACTGGTGGCATGGGCTACCAACTACAGCTATCTCTACCTGGCGGCACTCACGCTGGGCGTGGCGGCCACCGCCGATCTGAATGCCTCGCGCCTGCTGCTCACGCCCATCTCCTTATCCGTACTGGCTTGGTCGCGTGTGGCGCGGCCCTTGGTAAGCCGTCTGTTCGCCGCGCGCGACTGGCGCCACCTGGATCATCTGGCCTGGGCTTCGGTAGCCGGTATCGAGGTGCTCACCGTGGTTTATGTCACGCTACTGTGGCTGGCGCTGCCATGGCTGCAAACCCATGTACTGGGTGCCAAATACCAGGGACTGCAGCCAATGGTGCTGGCCTGGGGCGGCTACTTTGCCATCAACGCTGCACGCTGGATCGGCTCGTCCTGGCTGACCAGCAATGATCAATACAAGTTGCTGCTGGTGAGCAGTATTGCCTGCCTGCTGCTGATGCTAGCGGCCACAGCCATTTGCATTCCGCTGTTTGGCAGCTGGGGCGCCATCCTGGCATTGATCGTGGTGGAAGCCTTTGATCTGGCCTTGATCTGGCTGGTGTTGTTGCCCATGTTGAGGCGTAAAGCCCTATGAGCGCACCAGTCGATATCAGTATCTGCATCTGCACTTTCCGCCGTCCAGCCTTGCTGGAGCTGTTATTGCAGGCGTTGACGCGGCAATCTTGCGCAGATCTGCGGCTTGAGGTGATCGTGGTCGACAATGATCCGGCCCATTCGGCCGCTGCAGTCCTGGCTGGCTGGCAAAATCGACTGCCCTTGCTGACGCGCCACGAGCCAACGCCCAATATTGCCCTAGCACGCAATAGCGCAGTGCATGCCGCACAGGGGGAATGGATCCTGTTCATTGATGATGATGAAGCGCCCGACCCTGACTGGATCATCCGCATGGTGCAGGCGCAGCGCCGTTATGGCGCGGATGCCGTGTTCGCCCCGGTGCTGCCACGCTATCTGGACGACACCCCGGCATGGGTGCGGCGCGGGGATTTTTTCAATCGGCCGCGCTTCGCCACCGGCACCGCCATCGGCAGCAAGGATGCGCGTACCGGCAATGTCTTGATCCGACGCAGCAAACTGCTCGCCATTGCCGGCCCCTTCGATGTCGCCTTTGGCCGTACCGGTGCCGAAGACACCATGCTGTTTCGCGACATGTTGGCGCGCGGTGCCAGCTTCGTCTGGTGCGACGAAGCCACCGTCAGCGAAGAAGTGCCGGCCGCGCGCGCCAATCTGCACTGGCTGCTGCGCCGTTCGTATCGCCTCGGCCAGACCTATGTGCGCTCGGAAATTGTGCGCCTGCATGGTCTGCCCTATCTGCTGCGCGCCGCCCAACTGGGCCTGCGCGCGGCGCTGCAATTACTGATCGCAGCGGCAGTCGCGCTGCTATCGTTGCCTTTTTCCCGCATCATGGCTATCCGTTGGCTGCGCATCACGCTAGCGCAATGCGGCAAGTTAAGCGCCCTCGTCGGCCATCGCTATCATGAATACGGTACGTAAGCCCATGGCGCCGCCCGCCACGGGCTTGCGCGACAGCAACACACGCATGGTGCGCCTGCTCATCATCATGAGCGTCGTTTTCGCGTTGTTGCCACCGAACTTGAAATGGGGCAATCCTGAGCCCTCAGGCAGCTACGCCGAGGGCTCGCTGATCCTGCAGACCGAGTTCGGCTCGGTGTTCCTGATCGGTGCCTGGCTAGCCTGGCGCAATCGCAGCTGGAGCCTGCGGCACGCCCTGCACCTGAACCCCATGTTGCTGGTCATGATCTTGTATTGCCTCACCAGCATGCTGTGGTCACCCTACCCGATCGTCACGCTCAAACGTAGCGTAGAGCTAATGGGACTGACGCTGGTCGGCATTGCGATCTCGCCACCGGTGGCCGCCAAGGAGCAACTGCTGCGAACCCTGTTGGGCACGCTGATGGGGTTGATGGCGATCTCGTTTTTCGTGGCGCTCTTGTTGCCCAGCATCGGCGTTGACTATGAGCTGGGAGGCGCCTGGCGCGGCATATTGCCGCAAAAAAATGCGCTGGGTGCCATCGCCGGCTTGTGCGTAATGCTGTGGCTCAAGGAAAGTCTGAGCACCACCATCTCACGCCCACTCTGCTATTTAGGCATGCTGTTTAGCCTGTTCATGCTGGTCATGGCCAAGAGCAGTACAGCGATCCTGGTAGCGCTGCTGGGTTGCGCCATCTTTCTACTGCTGCGGCGCCGCTATATAGGCGCAGCTACCAGCCGCCGGCTGCTACTGGGCTTGTTGTTCATCGCCTTGCTGGGGCTGCATATTTTTTATGTAACCAACGGCCGTCTGCCGGAGGTGGATGAACTGATTTCGCCCATCACCGGCCTGTTCAACAAGGGCCCCGATCTCACCGGCCGCACCGACATCTGGAATCTGGTGGGACTGGAGATCATGCGCCACGTGACCTTCGGTATCGGTTACGGCGCCTTCTGGCTAGGCGAAGGCAGTCGCTCACAGTTCATCATCGATGCCCTGCACTGGATCCCGTTGCAGGCGCACAATGCTTATCTGGACATTGTCAATGAGCTTGGGGTGGTGGGTTTGGGCATCATATTCGGCGTGTTTCTGGTGCATATGCGCAATCTGATCAAGATGACCGCGGTTGATCGTGAAGAGGCGGCGCTGCATTGGGCCGTGCTATTGCTGATTTTGATCAGCAATCTATCGGAAAGCGAGATGTTCCGTGGGATCCTGTTCCAGAATATCTTGCTGCTGTACTCCTTCACTGCCGTCTCGGCTCGGCTCACGCTGCAGCGTGTCGACATGGCGGCCGAATCATGAAACCGGCAATCAGGCTACGCCTGTCAACGCTGGCGCTACTGGCCGCCTGCTGCCAGATCGGCACGCTGGCGGCGCAATCGGTTTTCAGCAGCCAGCCAAGCCGTGCCCCGGCCAGCTTCACCAGTGACGGCAAGGGCGTGCAATATTTCCGCTTTGCGATTGACGAAGACCAGCTCGGCGGCGCACCAGACCGTTCAGCGATGAATCAGCCGCTCGACGCCAGCGCCCGCATTTTTGTGCGCGACGGCCACTTCTACCGCGTCGGCCCCGATCTGCGTGCGAATACGGCCGACGATAGCCGCGTGCGCTTGTACGGCATCAATCTCAGTTTCGCCACCAACTTTCCGTCCGCTGCCGACGCCGTGCGGCTGGCCCGGCGCCTGCGCAAGGCCGGCATCAATGCAGTGCGCCTACACCACATGGATAGCATGCCCGGCACGGCAGACAATCCGCCGCGCAGCGTGCTCACGCCAGGGCCTTATCCCAGCTTCAACCAAGAGGCGCTAACGCGCCTGCGTACCTTCATCAATGCGCTCAAGCAGCAGGGTATTTACGTCGATCTCAACCTGCACGTCGGCTACCGCTTCCGCCCGGCGGTCGATCACTTGCCGCCACTGGACGATAACGCCGATGCCACCGAGCTGGGTGCGCCGGTGCACGTTTATTACCCGCGCCTGGTGGCACTGCAAGAAGACTATGCGCGTCAGTTGATCCGCGCTCTTGGCTTGCGTAACAATCCGGCACTGGCCATGGTCGAGATCAACAATGAATCTTCGCTGCTGGGAGCCTGGCAACGGCGTGAATGGAGCCAGGCAGTACCGCGTGCTTACGAAGCTGAACTGCGGCGCCAATGGCAAGTCTGGCTGGAGCATCGTTATGGCTCGACCGCCAAGGCCTGCGCCGTCTGGCAAACCTGTGTTTCCGCCAGTTCCCGCATCGAACTGTTGACCCCGACCGACGGCTCGCGCGTGCACCACTGGCAGGAACGGCTGGATGGCAAGCTGCACGTGCTGGCCGACAAGCTCTTCGGGGCTCACGATCCGGGCCTGCCCAACAGTTCTGGAGAAGCCTTACGGCTACGCGATTTCTTGCAGTTCCTGGCCGATACCGACCGCGCTTATTTCAACCGCATGCGTCAGGTGGTGCAAAGCGAGACCGATGCGCTGGTACCGGTCAGCGGTACCCAGATGAGCTATGGCGGCGTACTCAATTTCAGTTCGCTGGCGCAGATGGATTACATCGATGAACACTTCTACATCGATCATCCTGAATTTCCGGGCGAGGCCTGGGACCGCAACAACTGGCGCATCCACAATAACGCCGCCGTCGATGGTCAATTGCATGAGTTGCTGGCACTGGCCTTGCAGCGCGATGTGCGCAAGCCCTTCGTCATCAGCGAATACAATCAACCTTTTCCCAATCAGCAAGGCAGCGAAATCCTGCCGCTCATGGCAACCGTCGCGGCACAGCAGGATTGGGACGGCCTGTTCATGTTCGACTACCTCGACGGCGACAATTGGGCCACCACGCCGTCAGCTTTCACCTTGAGCGGTGACTGGGTCAAATATGCCACCATCGGTCAAAGCGCCATGCTGTTCCGGCAAGCGCTGGTTGCACCACTGCCGACACAAATCGTGATCCCGCTGGCGCCAGAGACACGCCTGGCGCTGGCTGCCGTGCACGACCCCGACGCGTATGAAACGCATCTGGCGCTGCGCCTGGGCATCACTGCCGAGCTGGCAAGCCAGGCCCGTTTGGGCATCGACCTGAGCGGCACCAACCAAAATACCAAGTCAGCCACCAGTATGGCGAACACGCCCGATCTGCCACTGTACTCGCCCAACGGTCAATTCACGTTCCAACCCAAACAACGGCTCTTGCAAATTCGCACGCCGCAACTGCGCGGCTTCTATGGCTATCTGATGACACGCCCCGATGGCGATAGCGATGTCACCATCGAATTGCTTGGCAAAGGGCGCGGCTTTACCGGCGTCTTGATCAGCGCCCTGGACAACCGTGCGCTGCCTGCGTCACGCCACATCCTCATTAGCGCCGGTAGCAGTGTGACCGGCACTCAGCCTGGCTCGCTACCACAACGCCCGAAAGAGCTGGTGAACTACAAGAACAACGCCGACTGGTGGACCCTGGAACCCGATGCTGGAGTGATTGACAAACCCTCGGGTCCGCGCGATGTGCAAGGTCCGGTCTGGCTGGAACGCAACCAGGTCCGCATTAGCTTGCGCACCCAGGCCAAGCACTTGACAGTCTATCCGCTGGACGGCAACGGCCAGCGCATGGGTGCGCTCGAGAGCACACGGGTGGCGCTTGCCAATGGCATGGCGACCATCGAAATTCAAGCTGAGCTTGCGCAGGCCAGCCCCTGGTATGAGGTCCTCGCCGATGAATAGCCGCAGCCGCCGACTGTACCTCTGGCTGGTTTTGCTCGCGCTGATGCTGAGCATGTTTTGCACTGCGCCAGCTGAAGCCACACCCGAATACGCATTGCAGACCGGGATCAGTTGGTATCGCATCAACAACCCATTTTTGTACCCCAACGGCAGCGGCAGCCAAAGCCTCTACACCGCCGGCACAGCCTGGTCGAACGACGTGCGCGGCGCGCTTTTTCTGCCCATGCCAACGGAGCGCAGCAACCTGCAATTGACGGGCGCGGTGTCGCAGATGAATTACGGCAGCACCTTCGGCAACTATAACGATCAGCTCAGCAGCGGCGGCCCGTACAGCCTGAACAAGGCGATCAAACAGCTGGAAGCAACCTATACCTGGGAATTCAGTGACGTTCTGCGCGGTCGCCTGTTCCATCGCATTGACGACCGCCTCTACGACTATTACGGCGGCGAAATCGTGCCCAACCCCAACGGCGTGCCGCGCAATCTCTCCGACATCGAACCGGAATTCCCGCATACCCGGGAAGACAGCGCCGAGATCGCTTACCGCATCAATAACCATATTGATCTGCCGCTCACCTGGAGTCAGCAGACCTTGAGCTATCTCGATGCCGGCCGCGCCGAAATGTACAACATGGACAGCAATGGCCTGCAAGCAGCGGTGCGGTATAGATCAAGTGACGAGTCGACCATGTCGGCCGGGGTCAAGCGCACCAAGGTCGAGTTTCCCGAGCGGATTGCCGAAGACATTGCCCAGTACGACTCCGGTTATATCGATACCGAATTTTTTACCGACCTGGCCTGGCATTACAGTCCCCAGACCACCTTGCTAGCCCATGTGGGTGGCATCGTCCGCCATTTCGATACGATCGCCGACCGTGACAGCCGTCTGTTGTCTGCAGAACTGGGCATGAACTGGCATTTTTCGCCCAAGACCACACTGTCCGGCCGTATCTGGAACCATCCGCTGCCCAACGATCAGGCCGACAGCCAGCTCTACGTCATCACCCATGGCATTGAAGCCAAGGCCTTGTGGCAAGCCACGCCGAAAACCCAGGTATCGATGCTGAGTTCGGTGGAAATACAAAAATCGCAAGTATTCTCCGATACCTTGATCAGCTCGCCGCTCACCAGCAGCAACGACAAAGTGGTCAATCTGAACTTGCGCATCGACCACAATATCACCCGCAATCTCTCGGTACGCGTTGATCTCACACGGCAAAATATTGCCGCCCGCGATGACAGCAACCTCTACTATCGCCGCAACACCATCATGATCAGTCTGAACTACACGTTCGATAACTTCTCCGGACCTTACACCGACGACAATCCGCAAGGCTTTAATCGCGCCCATCAGCAAATCGAAACACTGCAATGACAGCCATCTCCAACAGCGCCAGCGCCACGCCATCGTTCGACTACCTGCGCGGTCTCGACGGCTTGCGTGCCCTGGCCGTGCTGCTGGTGCTGGTTGCCCACCTCGGGCTGAACCAGGCGATCCCCGGCGGCTTCGGCGTGACGGTCTTCTTTTTCATCAGCGGGCTGCTGATTACCCGCTTACTGCTGGCCGAATACGCCCAGAGCGGCACGATCGCCGTCGGTCGTTTTTATCTGCGCCGACTGATCAGGCTATATCCCGCTTTGCTGGCGGCAATCCTGCTGGGCGCGCTAGTTTTCTGGATGGCCGGCGGAATATTGACCTGGGAAAAGATGGCGGCAGCGCTGTTGTATTACATCAATTACTACGATATCTACTCTCAGTTGGTGCAAACCCGCATCGGCTTTGATCCCTTCAGCACGCTGTGGTCCCTGGCAGTGGAACAGCAGTTCTATCTGCTCTTTCCCGGCCTATGCCTGCTCATGCTAAGAGGCCATGGCAATTGGCGCCGCCTGTGCTGGACGCTGGCTGCAGCGCTGCTGCTGGGCTTGTTGTGGCGGCTCGCTTTACATCACGGCGGCGCCAGCAGCCGGCGCCTCTACATGGGCACCGATACCCGCATCGACAATATTTTCTACGGCGCCTGGCTGGCACTGATACTGGCCTGCGATACGCAGCAGAAATGGCGCCATTTCTGCAGTAGCCGACTCGTCCAACTAGCCTGCCTGGCACTGCTGCTGCTCTGTTTCGTGCTGCGCCAGCCCGGCTTTCGCGACACCCTGCGTTACTCGCTACAAGGCCTGGCCCTGATGCCCCTGATCACAGCGATCTGCTTCACCACGTCGCTGACGCCATTGACCCGTTTGCTGGAACAGCCTGCGCTGCGACGCGTCGGCCACTGGTCCTATTCCTTGTACCTGACCCATCCGATTGCCATCGTGATGGCCGAAATGGTCTGGGGCCCTGGCAGCGCCCTTCCACATAGCCTAGGACTGGTGAATTTTTTGTACTTCGCGCTCACCGCAGTGCTGCTATCATTTACGCTGACAGCGGCGTCCTATTATGGCGTGGAGCAACCCCTGCTACAGTGGCGCCGGCGTTTTGGCGCACATATCGTCGCCAATTGAGCGCGCATTCAATGCCCCTTAGCCAGGAAAACGCATGAGCGAATCATCCGCTAAACTATCCTTACGCATCAGCCGACGCCTGTCGCAACATGCCTTCAGGAACCTGCTGCCCTTGCAGGCAGCAAGCGGTGTTGTCAGTTTCACCTTCGACGATGCGCCGGCCTCGGCTTGTCAGGCCGGTGCGCAGGCACTGCAGCAGCAAGGAGTACGCGGCACCTTCTATATCGCCGGCGGTCTCACCGGTGCGCTTGAGCAAGGCAAGCCTTGTCATAGCGAACAAGATCTGCAAACGCTACTGGCAAATGGTCATGAATTGGGCTCCCACAGCTTTTCTCACGTGCGCTGCGACACGCTGACGGCATCCACGCTGCAGCTCGAGTTGGCGCGCAATAACGTGTTTCTGAAGCAGCTAGGGGTGGATACTGCACGGCTCAATTTCGCCTATCCCTTCGGTGCCTTTGCCTACAATGCCAAGCGCATTGTCAGCGCGCATTTTCGCTCCAGCCGCATTACCGGCGGCGGCACCCATATTGGCGTGGCCGATCTGAATGCCCTGAAAACCCATCGTTTGTATGATCTGGCAGTCGATGCCGAAGATTATGAGAGCTTGCTGGTGCGCACCGCACACAACAAAGGCTGGCTGATCGTTAATACCCACGATGTGGAGCAGTCGCCCAGCCGCTTCGGCAGCAGTCCACAACGCCTTGAGCAAGCAATCGCCGCCGCACTGGCTTCAGGCTGCAAGGTGCTGACGATCAATGCGGCCATCGATTACTGGTCTGGCGCCGTTAATCCGGCGTGAGCGGCGCACGGCCGCGCAAGCGCCTGACCAGATTGCGCAAGCGTAGGTTGCCGCGCGCGCCGGCGTAAACAGCCTGCCATAGATTGCTCAGCGTCACCGCCAAGCTGCCGCGCAAGCTACAGCCTTGTTGCCCGGCATACAAGGCCAACGTGTGGTCGGCCCATTGTTTCTTGTAGGCTTCGTCGCCAACGGTCAGATCGAACAATTTATCGCCGCGTGCGATGCAATCTTGCAGCACCGCATCGAGCAAAATGCGCCCCACTGAATAGCGTGCCCATTCGCCATCTTCATAGCCCGGCATCAGCCAGTAAAAGCGTTCACCATAGCGTATCCCCCAGTGCGTGGCGACCAGTTGGCTGTCGACATACAAGCCCGATACCACCACTGCGCCGCCGCCCAGCCCCTGTCGCGCCAGACTCTGATAAAAATCCAGATAGCCCGGCTCGTTAAACATTTCACGCCCGCCGCTTTCGCGCCAGCGCCGGTTTTTTTGTTGTGCCATGGTGGCCACCACGGCGGCACGCTGTGGCGGCGCCGTGTCAATCAACAATTGCACCGCGCCCAAGGCCTGCAGACGGCGCAACTGACGGCGGGTATCGGCAAACATCTTGGCGCTGCGCGACTGCTGAAAGACGCTAAAGCTCGGCGTCAGCGTCGCCACATGCGCCTGCTCGGTGGCACGCATACCTGCCAGCAAGGTCATGGGATTGGGCAGCCCCTCAATCGTCTGCGGCATGCGTCGTGCACGAAACAGATCGACTTGCATGAGCTTGAGAATGGCTGGCCACAACTGCGCGAACAGCCCCACGGGAAAGTCCGCGCTCAGCAATGGCGCGTAGTAGTCAGTGACTTCGCCGCCCAGAAAATCGAGCACACACAAACCACGGCGGCGCTGTATTCCCAGCGGCAAGAACAGCAGCACCCGGCCATCAGCATCGCTCACTTCGACCAACCGCAGTTGCCAGCCCTGGCGCTGTCCCAGATGCGCATACCAGAGCGCCAGCCAGTCATACGATTGAAAACCATACGCTCGGCAGCTGCTCTGCGCAGCGCGCCAGCGCGCCTGTGCCTGCGCCAGTGAAGTATGAATCTGCAGCGTCGCAGATGGGCCCAGAGACGTAGCCGCCGACGACGGTACTAGACTACGCAACAAATGTACGACAGCGATATCAGCCATGAACGGATTCAATAGGCATGGCGATCCTTCAACACCACCAGCGCCGTGCGCAAAATGATCTTCATGTCCAGCCCCAGCGACCAGTGACGAATGTAGTACAGATCAAATTCGATGCGCCGTTGCATTTTATCCAGCGTATCGGTCTCGCCGCGCAGGCCGTTGATCTGCGCCCAGCCGGTAATGCCTGGCTTGACCATGTGGCGCAGCATGTAACCTTTGACCTGCTTGCGGTACAGCTCATTGTGCTGAACTGCATGCGGACGCGGTCCGACAATACTCATCGCGCCTTGCAAGACATTGAAGAACTGCGGCAATTCGTCCAGCGAGGTCTTGCGCAGGAAGCGTCCGAACCGTGTCACGCGAACATCACTTTGGGTCGCTTGCTGCACCTCGCCGTCCGTCACCAATGGCTCGCTACGCATGGAGCGGAATTTGGCAACAACGATCTTCTGCCCGCCCACGCCGTAGCGCAACTGACGAAACAGGACCGGCCCCGGTGATGACAACTTTACGCCCAGCGCGATGATCAGCAGCAGTGGGCTCAGCAGCATCAGAATCAGCGCCGACAGAGTCACGTCAACGAAACGCTTGAGCATTCGGGTGAGCCCGATGAACGGCGTCTCATAGGCCACCAGCACTGGCGTTCCGGCGACCTCGGCGTACTGCATGTGACCGAGTCCGAACAAGGTCGAGTCCGGCACGAAATACACCGACGCCACCGAATCATGCAAGGCATCGACCACCGGTGCAATGTCACTCGAGCGCGCATGCACCAAACCGACGAAGACCACATCGACCGGGTTTTTTTCTATCCAGGCAATCGCATCGATCAGTCTACCCAAGCGCGGCAATTCGCCGCCGACGCGTTCACCGCCTTGACGGTTATCGAAATAACCGAGCGGTTTCATGCCAAAGATACTGGACGCCTGAAACGACTCCGACAGGCGCTGCGCATCTTCGCTAAAACCGACGAATATCGCCGTGCGTTGCTGGCTTTTGGCCGTATACAGTCGCAATACCGACCAGCGGCACAGCAGCGAGGTCAATGCCAGCGTAAAGGGCGTGACAACCAGCCACAGGCTCATGACCACGCGGGAAAAATCGCTTGTCGTCTTGGTCAGATAAAGCGCCAACACCACCACGAAAAAAATACTAGACCACACCCGCACGATGGTGCCGAAGCTGTGCACCATATTGGCGGCAATATCGATGGTGTAACGACGCACGTCACTGAAGCCGATGAACCCTATGATGCCCGCTACGGCAGCCACAAAATTGAAGGTTTCAAAATCAGCAAACTGATAAAAAGCAACACAGATTTCCAGCGTCAATATGATGACCAACGCATAGGCTGCGCCGACCACCAAACCTAACCAGGCACTATTGTGATTGCGCTTGTCGGAATAAAAATTCAACGGTGCATCCCTCCCCTTAATTGCTGTTACGTGTGCGCTGCTGTTGCCATTCACGCCGTAGCAAGCCGATGAAACGTGAGCCCTGCACGATATAACGCTGCCACAACCGGCGCGGCTCTGAGGCCAGCCGCCAAGTCCATTCCAGCCCCGATTTTTGCATCCACATTGGCGCGCGCGCCTTGAAACCGAGCGCAAACTCCATTGCCGCGCCGACGCACATCACCACCCCGGCCTGCATCTGCGCACGCTGCGCCATGGCCCAGCGCTCTTGCTTGGGCATCCCCAGGCAAACGAAGACAATCGCCGGCCGAGCCGCATTGACGAGCCGCAACGCCTCAATTCCTTCCGCCCCGAGCGGATCAAATTGCATGGATGGGCAGTACAACTGCACCGGCAAGCCCGGATAAATACGTGCAAACGCCTGCGTCAGCATCTGTTCCTGCCCGGGCAGACCACCGATCACCAATACCGGCAACTGCTGCTCGGCGCAGGCACGTGCCAGTACCACAAACAGATCGGCACCGGTGACGCGTTCCGGCAACGGTGTGGCACTCTTGCGGCTGGCCCACACCAGCGGCATGCCGTCGGCAAAGATGTAGTCCGCCTGCGCATACACTTGCTTAAAGGCAATATCAGCATCTAGCCGCACCAGATGATCCACATTCGGCGTCACCACCACGGCTGGCGGCCCGGCGCGGCGTTGCGCGAGCAACAACAAGTGCGCCGCAGCCTGATCCAGGTCGGTCGCACAGATATCGAGTCCGAACAGTCTGGAGCAAGGAAACACGCTTGAGGTTTTCATTCAGGGCATAGTAAGAGTGACAAAAATTGATTAAATTCAAGCAAATGCAGTTAAAATAATTCGATGCAATTCTAACAATACATTTGATTATTTTTCCTTAATTTTTAAACATTTATGCGTATTGCATCTACTTGAATATACAGCCACAACGGGACAATAAACCCGTTAATGCTCTCAGCTCAAGCGTTGACGATGCCAGACACAAGGACCGGACCTATGCAAGATGTCCCGCAAGCGCCTTTGCAACCCGTGCAGGCAGCACCGGCGGTTGACCCTCGCATCGTTGCGTTGGTCATCATTTCGCCAGTACGCGACGAAGCACAGTATTTGCGCCTGACGATGGACTCCATGGTGGCACAAACCTGCCGCCCGCAAGAATGGATATTGGTCGACGATGGCTCGGCCGATGCGACCGCTGATATCATCCGCGAATACGCTGCCCAATACCCTTTCATCCGCCTGGTGACGCGCCAGAATCGAGGCTTTCGCAAGCTCGGCGGCGGCGTCATTGCGGCGTTCAAATTCGGTGTCGAACATATCGCGCATCAAAATTACCGCTATATCGCCAAACTCGATGGCGACATGTCGTTTGGCCCGCTCTATCTGGAACATATGTTGCGTAAGCTCGATGACGATGCACAATTGGCGGCAGTATCAGGCAAGGTGTACCGCTTTGAAGACGGCCGCTATATCGAAGAAAGTCATATCGATGAACAAGTCGCCGGTCAGTTCAAATTGTACAAACGTACCGCCTTCGAAGATATCGGTGGTTTCGTCCAGCATCTCTCATGGGATGGCATCGATGTGCATACGGCCTGGATGAAGGGCTGGAAAACCTTTTGCTACTACGACAGTCAGGCGTGGCTGTGGCACCACCGCATCATGGGTTCATCCGACAAGCACATCTACGAAGGCCGTCTGCGCTGGGGACGCGGCAACTGGTACATGGGCTACCATCCGCTGTATGCCATCGCCACCGGCCTCAACCGTATGCGTGAAAAGCCCTTAATCATTGGCGGACTGCTGATGATTTTCAGTTATTTCTGGTCCGCCCTGCGTGGCTTGCCGCGCTACGACAATCTTGAATTCCGCCGTTACCTGCGCCAATGGCAGATGACACGACTGAAACAGTTTCTGCTGCGCAAAAGACATGACTCTCACTCCTAAGCCCTTCTCAAGGCCGCTATGGTGATGCTGGCGGCGCTGCCCGATGATGCCCAATTTGATCTCTGCGTGGTCGGCGCCGGTCCGGTTGGCCTGACTCTCGCGCTGGAGGCGGCCGCACAGGGCCTGCAAGTATTAGTGCTGGAATCGGGCAGCATTGCGCCTAGCACTGTAACGCAAGTCTACGCGCATGCGCAGATTGTCGATGAGCAAACGCACGCACCGATGGCCTTGGCCACCCAGCGTGCCTTGGGCGGTAGCTCCTGGCTATGGGGCGGACGCTGTGTGCCATTCGAGGCGATTGATTTTGAAGCGCGCGATTACGTACCGCATTCGGGCTGGCCGATCACCTTGCAGGATGTCGCGCCGTGGTACGACAAGGCGGCCGACTATCTCGACTGCGGCCGCGCCGAATTCCAGCACACCGCGCCGCGCTGGCCGGACATGCCTGAGATTGCTTTGTCGCAGCTGGAACGCTGGGCCCGTCAGCCCAAGCTGGCGCCACGCCTAGGCCAGCGCGCGCTGGCATCAAACAACATCCATATACTATTTGATGCCACCGTCACCGGCATCTTGTTTGTCGATGCCGCGCCAACAGCGCCGCAGCAAATCGCCGCATTGCAGGTGCACCATCAGCGCGCCACCATCACGGCGCGTGCAAGCCACTACGTGCTGGCCGGCGGCGGACTGGAAAGCACCCGCCTGCTGTTGGCCGTGCAACAGTCGCATCCTCACCTGCCGACACTGTTCGGTGGTCCTGACGGCCCCCTGGGACGCTATTACATGGGCCACATCTTCGGCAGTATCGCCAGCATCGTACTCACGCGCCCGGCCGATTTCCGCGACCTTGATTTCTCCCTCGATAGCAGCGCCACCTATGTGCGTCGCCGGTTTACCCTGAGCCCACAAGCGCAGCGTAGCGCGCAACTACTCAATACCTCCTTCTTCGCCGACAACCCTGCGTTCTACGACCAGCGCCATCGTAATCCGACGCTATCGCTGGTGTTCCTGGCCTTATCGATTCCAGCGCTGGGCCGGCGCATGATCTCGGAAGCGATCCGCCTGCGTCATCTTGGCCCGCCGCCCTATGACTATGGCGCGCATTTGTGCAATATTCTGCGCCGCCCCTGGCAAGCCGGGGCAGACCTCTTCACCATCCTGCGTCTGCGTTATTTGTCGCCGGTGCGCAAGCCTGGCTTCGTGCTGCGCAACCAGGGCGGCACCTATGCGCTCAACTACCATGCCGAGCAGATCCCCAATCCGGACAGTCGGGTACGCCTCCATCAGGAACGCGATGCACTGGGCTTGCCACGCCTGAACATTGATTTTCGCTACCTGCCTGAAGATGCACAATCGGTGCTGCGCGCCCACGAGATCCTCGATCGCAATCTGCGTGCGGCCGGTGCCGGCCAAGTTGAGTTCCAGCGGCCGCCGGCACAGCGGCTGGCGCACATCATGCAACAAGCCACTGACGGCTTTCATCAAATCGGCACCACGCGCATGCACCAGGATCCACGCTTGGGTGTGGTCAACCGCGATTGCCGCGTGCATGACGTAGCCAATCTGCATATCGCCTCCAGCAGCGTCTTTCCCACCAGCGGCGAAGCTAATCCGACCTTCCTCGCAGTGGCCCTGGCAGCACGTCTGGCCGCACAATTGGCCAGCCAGCGCGGTGCCGGCACATCCATCCATCCCTCCACTGCAGGATCACCACGCATGCCCACTATTCGCATTCCCGCCACCACGCTGGATGTCAGCCGGCTGTCGTTCGGCACCGCCAGCCTGCACCATCTGTTTCAAAAAAAACAACGACATGCGCTGTTGCAGGCTGCTGCCGCCGCCGGCTTCACGCATTTCGACACCTCTCCCATGTATGGCTTCGGTCTGGCCGAACAAACGCTGGGCGAGTTGCCTCCGGCGTTACTGCAAAACCTCACCATTGCCAGCAAAGTAGGCTTGTACGCCCCCCCTGGCGCCGGTGCCACCGTGCCGGAAATCCTGTTGCGCAAAATTGCCGGCAAGGCCTTGCCGGTGTTAAATCGCGCGGTGGTGGATTGGTCCCTGGAACGGGCCAAGCGGAGTCTGGAAAACACTCTGCGCCGCTTGCGGCGGGACTGGCTGGATATTCTATTTCTGCATGAGCCGGTGCCGGCACTGATTACCACCGAGGAATGGCAGCATTGGCTGGACTCGCTAGTGCAAGCCGGCACTATCCGCCATTACGGCATTGCCGGCGAAGCGCCATTGATTGACGCCATGCTGCGCAGTGCCTCAACCTTGGCACCAGTGGTACAGGTGCGCGACAGCCTGGATCAGCGCCAGGCCGACCTGCTGCAAGCACATGCGCGCGCACTGCAATTCACCTATGGCTACCTGGCCGCTGCCGACGGTGCCGATGGCATTGCACTGCTGCGCCAGGCGCTGCAACGTAATGCCAGCGGCTCCATTTTGGTATCGACGCGGCGCATCGAGCGGGTCGCGGCATTGGCGCGCGCAACTGAATAGCCAGGTAGGCCTAAGTGCCAAGAGCAGGCGTAAAAAAAGCTACCATCACACAAGGCAGCTTTTTTCTACGATCCGACACTGGGCTTCAAACAGCTGGCTGCATCGGCTTGGCTGGTCGCAACAGATGCAAAATATCGGTCAACTCAGCACGCACTGCTTCGATCTCTGCCGCCCCCATTGAGATCTCGATCACCTCGGGGATCGCCGCCAATTCTTGACTCATATGACCATCAAGCTTGTTGCGCGCACCACTGATGGTGAAACCCTGCTCATACAGCAATTCTCGAATGCGCCGGATCAGCAACACTTCGTGATGCTGATAGTAGCGCCGGTTGCCGCGCCGCTTGACTGGCTTGAGCTGGGTGAATTCCTGCTCCCAGTAACGCAACACATGTGGCTTGACGCCACACAACTCGCTGACCTCACCAATAGTGAAGTAGCGTTTGGCAGGAATCGGCGGCAGCACAATCACCGCAGGTTTATTGATGCGTTCAGTCATGGATTAATTGTCACACGGCGATGGCGAAAGCTTGATGACTTGATACTTCGACCATTTCCTTGAGTTTTTGACTGGCATGAAAGGTCACCACACGCCGTGCGGTAATCGGGATCTCTTCGCCAGTTTTGGGATTACGGCCCGGACGCTGCGGCTTGTCACGCAATTGAAAGTTACCAAATCCCGAGAGTTTGACGGCTTCGCCGCGCTCCAGAGCATTACGAATTTCGTCGAAGAAAGTTTCAACCATGTCTTTGGCCTCACGCTTATTGAGACCGACTTGCTCAAACAGAAGCTCGGCAAGCTCAGCCTTGGTCAGCGTCGGCAGATTCTTTTCCGCTTGCGACCGTACTTGCGACTCATGTACGGCGCGCTCGAGATCAGCATCCAGCACAGATTGAAATTCGTTCGAATTCACGTTGTTCATAACGAAAAGGTTGCCCGTCTTTTAGCGTTCTTTTGACCGGTTCCAACTAGCATTTTTACAGTTTTCAAAGTCTTGGCAATCCTATTATGCACGCAATTTAGCCGCAAGCTTACCCGTTGCGGCGGCAATGATAGCGGCCATCGCAGCATCGACTTTGTCGTCCTGGAGTGTGTTCTGAGTATCTTGCAAGGTGAATCGGAAAGCAAGGCTTTTTTCTTCGATTTCCAAGCCCTTGCCGTGATATTCATCAAACAAAACAATGGCTTGGATAATTCCGCAGGCCGCATTGCTCTGCCTTTCAGCAGTAAAAATATCGAACAATTCCTGCACCGCAATCGCTTGTTTGACCACCAATGCGAGGTCACGCGTGACGGCCGGGAATTTCGAAATTTCAGCATAGGCAGGGACGTCGCGCTGTTGCAGGGCAAGTGCGTCCACTTCAAACACCACCGGTGCCAATGGCAGGTCATATTTCTGCTGTAGACGCGGATGCAGTTCGCCGATCAGACCAATCACCTTGCCATCGAGCTCAACCTGGGCCGAGCGTCCTGGATGCAGGGCGGGATGGGCGATGCGAACGAAACGCAAGCTGCGAGGCGCAAACAATGCTTCCAGATCAGCCTTGACGTCGAAGAAATCAACATTGCGCGTCTCTTGCGCCCACTGCTCGTCGGCGACCGGTCCATAGGCCAGTGCAGCGACCCGTTTGGGCTGATGATAGCCGGCCACTTGCAACGGACCGTCCTGCACACTGGCATCGCGATGAAACACTGCGCCGAGCTCAAACACGCGCACCCGATTGGCCTTGCGGTTGATGTTGTAGCGCACATTGGCGACCAGGCTGGCGATGAGCGAAGAACGCATCACATTCATCTGGCTGGCAATCGGATTGAGCAACTTGATAGGCGCATCATTGCCGGCGAAGTCGGTTTCCCAGATACTTTCGACGAAGCTGAAATTGACCACTTCCTGATAGTCCAGATCAGCCAGTTGGTGACGCACGTCAAACAGCGAGCGAATATTTTCCGGCGCAATACGCATGGCGCTGGCGGCCACCGGCGGCAAGGCCGGGATATTTTCAAAACCGTAGACACGAGCAACTTCCTCGATCAGGTCTTCTTCGATTTCAATATCGAAACGGTAGGATGGCGGCGTCACCGCAAACAGACCAGGCTCTTGGGTGAATTGCAGACCCAGACGGGTAAATACATTGGCCACCAACGCATCGTCAATGGCCACACCGATCACCTTGGCGGCACGCGCAGTGCGCAACTTGACCGGATCTCGCTTGGGCAAGTTGACGATCTGATCATCGACCGGACCGATCTTGGATTCTGGCGTGCCGCAGATTTCAATGAGCAATGCCGTGATGCGCTCGATATGTTCGACCACGGTGGCAAAATCCACGCCGCGTTCGAAACGATGACCGGCATCGGTAGAGAAGTTGTAACGACGAGCACGTCCCTGAATCGCCTGCGGGAACCAGAACGCCGCTTCCAGATAGATATTGGTGGTATCGAGCGACACCGCAGTCGCATCGCCGCCCATGATGCCGGCCAGCGATTCCAGTTGCTGGTCGTCAGCGATCACGCCGACCCATTCGTCAACCTCAACCGTATTGCCGTTGAGGAGCTTGAGCTGTTCGCCCTTTTTCCCCCAGCGCACATCGAGGCTGCCATGAATCTTGTCGAGGTCAAACACATGCGATGGGCGACCCAGTTCAAGCATGACGTAATTCGAAATATCCACCAGCGCCGAAATCGAGCGCTGACCGCTGCGTTCGAGACGCTGTTTCATCCATTGCGGTGTCGCCGCGTGGGCATTGAGACCGCGGATGATACGACCGGCAAAACGGCCGCACAGATCCGGCGCTGAAATCTTGACCGCCAGCTTTTCATCGCTATTGGCAGCAACCTGCTGGAAAGACGGCGGCTTGAGCGGGGTATCGGTCAGTGCCGACACTTCGCGCGCCACGCCCAGCACCGACAGACAGTCAGCCTTGTTAGGCGTCAGTTTGATGGTGAACTTGAGATCGTTGAGCAGGTAATAATCACGGAAATTCTGCCCTACCGGTGCATCGTCAGGCAACTCCAGCAGACCGCCATGCTCTTCCGATAGTTTCAGTTCGCGCGCGGAGCACAACATGCCCTGCGACTCGACGCCGCGCAACTGGCCCACCTTGATTTCAAACGGCTTGCCGTCGGCACCCGGCGGCAGCACGGCACCAGCCATGGCGCACGGCACCTTCATGCCGACCCGCACATTGGGCGCACCGCAGACGATGTTGAGAATGGTGCCGGTCTTGACGTCAACCTGGCAGACATTGAGGCGATCCGCATTGGGATGCTTGGCCACTTCCAGCACTTCGCCGACGACAACGTTGGAGAACGGTGGAGCGACTGCTTCCACTTCTTCCACTTCCAGGCCTGACATTGTCAGCAAATGCGACAACTCATCCGAAGTCATCTTCGGATTGACCATGGTACGCAACCAGTTTTCAGAGAATTGCATGATTCAGACCTTCAGCTAGAGTGCACACGCGCCAGGCGTTCTGCACAGTTAACGCATTCGCCGCAACGCGGCGGGCGCCGCGTTGCATCGTATTGTTCAATTGAATTGTTTCAGGAAGCGCAAATCGCCTTCATAAAACAGGCGCAAGTCGCTGATGCCATAACGCAGCATGGTCAAACGCTCAAGGCCGGAGCCGAACGCAAAACCAAGATATTGTTCAGGATCGAGACCCATGTTGCGCACCACGCTAGGATGCACCTGACCGGCGCCCGAGACTTCCAGCCAGCGCCCCTTGAGCGGACCGCTACCGAAGGCGATATCGATTTCCGCAGACGGTTCGGTAAACGGAAAATAAGACGGCCGGAAACGCACTTGCAGATCATCGGTTTCAAAAAAAGCTTTGACGAAATTCAGGTAGACGCCCTTGAGGTCGGCGAAACTGATGTCTTCGGCGATCCACAGACCTTCGACCTGATGGAACATCGGCGAATGGGTGGCATCGCTGTCGACACGATAGGTACGGCCCGGCGCAATGACCTTGATCGGCGGCTTGTTCATGCGGGCATAACGCACCTGCATCGGACTGGTATGAGTACGCAGCAGCAATGGCTTGCCCTGGGTATCGTTGCCTTCGATATAGAAGGTGTCTTGCATGGAACGGGCCGGATGGTTTTCCGGGCTGTTCAGCGCAGAAAAATTGGTCCAGTCGGTTTCAATCTCAGGACCGTCGGCAACATCAAAGCCGATCGAACGGAAAATTTCCTCCACGCGCTGCCACGAGCGCATGACTGGATGAATACCGCCCTTGCCACGGCCGCGGCCAGGCAGACTGACATCGATGGCTTCGGCATTCAGACGTTCCTGCATCTGGGCATTGGCCAAGGCATCACGGCGCGCCGTCAGCGCGTTCTCGATCTGTTCCTTGGCGGCATTGATGACAGCACCTTGCACTTTGCGCTCATCAGGTGCCAGCTTGCCCAGCCCTTTCATTTGCTCGGTGATCTGACCAGTTTTGCCAAGATACTTGGCTTTGGCGTTTTCCAATGCGGCGGCATCAGCAGCGCCGGCGAAGTCGGCCTGAGCCTGTGCAACGAGTTGTTCTAGGGGATTCATGCGGTAAATCTCGCTCCAATCAGCAATCTAAGAACCTGTTACAGGCTCTGAGGACGAAGTCGAAAAGAAGAAATCGGTGAAGATCAAAACAATACGGGGCACAGGTATTTCACCTCTGCCCCGCAGGATTTTTGCCGGCGCCATCCAGACCGGACAGCGTCGACGTCAACAGCGCAAATTACTTGGCGATGTTGGCTTTAACCTGATTGACAATCGCAGCGAACGCTGGCTTGTCAGTCACGGCCATATCGGCCAGAACCTTACGGTCCAGTTCGATACAAGCACGCTTCAGGCCATTCATGAACACGCTGTAGGTAACGCCATGCTCACGAGCAGCGGCGTTGATACGAGCGATCCACAGTGCGCGGAATACGCGCTTCTTGTTGCGACGGTCACGGTAAGCGTATTGACCAGCGCGCATGACTGCTTGCTTGGCAATACGATAGACCGTGCTGCGGCGACCACGATAACCCTTGGCTTGCGCCAGGACTTTTTTATGACGGGCACGTGCTGTTACCCCACGTTTAACTCTAGGCATAGTAGCTCCTTAGTGTGAGGTTAAGCGAACGGCAGCATTGCGCGAACCGACGACATGTTAGTCTCATGGACTCCCACAGCACCGCGCAATTGACGTTTGTTCTTGGTGGTCTTCTTGGTCAGGATGTGGCGTTTGAACGCTTGACCGCGCTTGACGGTACCACCCGGACGGACGCGAAAGCGCTTTTTGGCGCTGCTTTTCGTCTTCATTTTTGGCATAACACTATCTGTCCTGATGGACAGCTCCATTTTTTGATGATTGCAGGTGGCAGCAATACGCTACTCTTGGATGCCTGCTCTCACTTATTAGCAACAGCTTGCACTGTTGCTTTTGCAGCAAGTCCGATAGAACCATGACTTGCCAGCAAAAACCTCGGTCCGACCACAACAGTCAGACCGGAATACGCAGCACAAATATGCGCCGCGCGAAAAAGTAGGAATTACTTCTTCTTTTTAGGCGCCAGCACCATCACCATCTGGCGGCCTTCCATCTTGGGAAACTGCTCGACCTGGCCAAACGGCTCCAGATCGACCTTCAAGCGCTCCAGCACACGCATGCCGATTTCCTGATGGGCCATTTCACGACCGCGGAAACGCAGCGTGATCTTGGTTTTATCCCCTTCTTCCAGGAACTTGGTCAGATTACGCACCTTGATGTTGTAATCGCCGTCATCCGTGCCAGGGCGGAATTTCACTTCCTTGACCTGAATGACCTTTTGCTTCAGCTTGGCTTCATGAGCTTTCTTCTGCTCCTGATATTTAAACTTGCCATAATCCATGAGGCGCGCTACAGGAGGTACCGCAGTCGGTGCAATTTCCACCAGATCCACGTTAGCCTCTTCCGCCAGACGGAAAGCTTCAGCCAAATTGACGATGCCAAGCGGCTCGTTATTGACCCCGGATAAACGCAATTCCGGTGCAGTAATTTCACCGTTGATGCGATGCGACTTGTCAGTAGCTATTGCAGTTTCCTTTAAACGTCCAATAAATTAAGCCGTGCGGTTGCGCTGGAAAATGCCTACAGGCATTTTTAGGCTTTGGCTTGCACCTCAGACTTGAGGCGTTCCACCAACACATCGATAGGCATTACACCTAAATCGACATTGCCCCGCGCACGCACGGCCACTGTATTTGTATCACGCTCTTTATCACCGACCACGAGAATGTATGGCGGCTTCTGTAAAGAATGCTGCCGTATTTTATAGGTAATCTTCTCGTTACGCAAATCAGTCTCTACCCTAAACCCTTGTTTTTTCAGCGTTTGCGCAACGTTTTTGACATATTCGGCTTGCGCGTCGGAAATATTGAGGATGATGACTTGCGTCGGCGCCAGCCACAACGGCATGGCACCGGCATGATTTTCAATCAAAATCGCAATGAAACGCTCCAGCGAACCCACAATCGCCCGATGCAGCATTACAGGGACTTTGCGATCATTGTCTTCGGTGACATATTCGGCACCCAGACGCGCCGGCATCGAAAAATCAACCTGCATAGTACCGCACTGCCAGGAGCGTCCGATCGAGTCTTTCAGATGGTATTCGATCTTGGGACCGTAGAATGCGCCCTCGCCCGGCAACTCTTCCCACTCCGTACCGGAGGCACGAATTGCTTCACGCAAGGCGTTTTCGGCCTTGTCCCAGACCGCTTCTTCACCGATACGCTTTTCCGGACGCAGCGCCAGCTTGACGGCGACCTCGGTAAAGCCGAAATTGGTGTACACCTCGCGCACCACCTGATTGAAGGCGGCAACCTCTTCCTGCACCTGATCTTCGGTACAGAAAATATGCCCATCATCCTGCGTAAAGCCGCGCACGCGCATCATGCCGTGCAAGGCACCGGACGGTTCGTTGCGATGGCATTGGCCGAATTCGCCGTAGCGCAACGGCAAGTCGCGATAGCTGTGCAAACCGGAATTGAAAATCTGGATATGGCCTGGGCAATTCATCGGCTTTAAGGCATAGGCGCGATTTTCCGACTCGGTCGTGAACATGTTTTCACGATAGTTTTCCCAGTGACCGGTTTTTTCCCACAGGGAACGATCCAGAATCTGCGGCGCTTTGACTTCCTGGTAACCATTGTCTTGATAGACACGGCGCATGTATTGCTCAACCTGCTGCCAGATCGACCAACCCTTGGGATGCCAGAAAATCAAGCCCGGCGCTTCGTCTTGAAAATGAAAGAAGTCCAGCGCGCGACCGAGCTTGCGGTGATCGCGCTTTTCCGCCTCTTCCAGCATGTGCAGGTAGTTTTCCTGATCTTCCTTCTTGACCCAGGCAGTACCGTAGACCCGCTGCAGCATTTCGTTCTTGGAGTCGCCGCGCCAGTAGGCGCCGGCCAGCTTCATCAACTTGAATACCTTGAGCTTGCCGGTAGACGGCACGTGCGGACCGCGGCACAGGTCGGTGAAACTACCTTCGGTGTAGAGCGACACATCCTGATCCTGCGGAATCGAGGCAATGATCTCGGCCTTGTAGGCTTCACCGATGGATTTGAAATAGGCCACCGCCTCGTCGCGCGGCAATACCTTGCGCGTAATCGGCTCGTCCTTCTTGGCCAGCTCAGCCATTTTCTTTTCGATCGCACTCAGATCGTCCGGCGTAAACGGGCGCTTGTAGGAAAAGTCATAGTAGAAACCGTTGTCGATCACCGGACCAATGGTCACCTGTGCATCCGGGAACAACTCCTTGACGGCATAGGCCAACAAGTGCGCGGTCGAATGGCGGATCACCTCCAGACCGTCTGCATCCTTGTCCGTAATAATGGCCAGATCCGCATCACGCTCAATCAGGAAAGAGGTATCGACCAACTTGCCGTCGACCTTGCCGGCCAGGGCCGCCTTGGCCAGGCCGGCGCCGATATTGGCTGCGACCTGCGCCACGGTGACGGGCGCATCGAATTGACGTTGCGAACCATCGGGAAGACGAACTGAAACCATTTTTATCTCCATACCACCAGGCGCTTGCCCGGCCAGCTAAGTTAATGACGTTGAATGTGAAAATCGGGAAAATAAGGACGAAAAAAAACGCGGACCAGCCGCGCTTTTTCAGAAGACGAAAAAGAACCCGACTAGCGTCGCGTAGTAAGTTCAGTGGTAGTTCGCGGTGTCATAACCGGTTTGCCTTTCTCGCTCTTACATATGTACAAATATGGGGGTAGTGCCGACACTTGGATTAAATCGCAAGGATTTAACTGTCATACAGGCGGCGATTATAGCAAATTAATACCGAATCGCCGTTCTCATGCCGAAAAAGCCACAATTGCGGCCGCTGACAAGCAAACAAGCCGCCCTCGCTCGCTATCAGCGCAGATTCGCGCCAAATAACAATGTTGCAGAAAAGTCGAAAAGCCGGCTCCGGTTTTGGATGATGCCAGACGGAAATAGTGATGCAGGCGGAAACTCACTCATGCACGAAAAGCAGAAATAGCAGGAATAGTAACGCCTATGCCTATCTTGCAAAGGATGCCGACGACCGATTGTGCGTCAAGCATAGCGACGCATTGATTTCTTGAGGAACGCATCTAGATGTTTTCGTCTTCCCGTCGCAGTGAATGGTTCTTACAGTGGAAATAGCTGGAGATTGAAAATGAACCTGATTTACCGCGTCATCTGGAACCAAAAAACAAATACATGGGTAGTTGCCTCCGAAAAAACCAAGGCCTGCACTAAACGCAGCAGTACCAGCGTCACCCGCGCCGCGCCGCCATTGCCGCCCAGCGGCAATGGCCCAGGCAAATTGAGCGCAGCACTGCTGGGCGGATGTCTGCTCCCCCTGAGCATGCTGCTGGGCTCCCTCCATGCCACCGCGCAAACCGCGCCGGCGGCCAATGCCTTGCCCAGCGGCGGCACGGTCAGCGCCGGCAGCGCCAGCGTCAGCAGTGTCGGTAACCACATGCAAATCATCCAGAGCAGTAATCGCGCAGCACTGAACTGGAACACCTTCGACATCGGTGCCAATGCCGGCGTTAATTTCACTCAGCCATCGGCGCAGTCGGTGGCATTGAACCGGGTCGCAAGTAATAACCCATCACAAATTTTCGGCTCGTTAACGGCCAACGGCAAACTGATCCTGATCAACCCCAACGGCGTGGTGTTTGGTCAGGACGCACAAGTCGATGCGGCGGGCTTGATCGCCACCACCAATGCCTTGAGCGATGCCAACTTCATGAGTGGCAACTATCACTTCACGCAAGGCGGCAGCGGCAGCGTGAGCAATGCCGGCAATCTGGTCGTCAGTCCCGGCGGGACGGTCTTGCTGATGGCAGATAACGTATTCAATACCGGGCGCATTCTGGCGCAGGCCGGCACGGTGGGATTGCTGACCGGAACCTCGATGCAGGTAACGCCTGATTGGCAAGCGGTGAGCACCACGCCCGGCAGCAGTGCTACGGCAAATCAGGTAGTGCTCAACAACAGCGGCACAATCGACGTCAGCGGTGCCCAGGGCGGTACGATCATGCTTGACGGCGGTGCCAGCGGCATTACGCAGTCGAGCGGACAATTACTGGCTAGTGGCTCCAGCGGCGCCGGCGGCCAAGTGAGCATGCTGGGCTATAACGTGGGCATGTTGAGTGGCAGCGTCATCGATGCCTCGGGTCAGACTGGCGGTGGCACCGTGCTGGTGGGTGGCAATTGGCATGGTGCGGGACCAGAGCGTAATGCCAATGCGGTGTACATGGATCCAAATGCCACGATCAATGTCGATGCCACCGCGCAAGGCGCTGGCGGCTCGGCTGTGCTGTGGTCGAATCAATACACCGACTTCAACGGCACCATCAATGCGCGCGGTGGCGCCCAAGGCGGCAACGGTGGCCAAGTGGAAACCTCCAGCGCCAACCAGTTGGTCGCGCTTGGCAATGCCAATGCCTCAGCACGTGTGAGCACAGGGGCGGCGGGCAGTTGGTTGCTCGATCCATCGAATGTGGATATCGTCAACAGCAGCGGCATTACCACGCTACCGCTAGTATCAGGCGTCTATAACGCGGCCTACCTAGCGACGGGGGGCACAGTCACCAACACCGTCATCGACAGTGCCTTAAATGGTGGCACCAACGTGACGATCGCGACTTACCCAGCGGCCGTATATGGTCAACTGACACTCGACAGCGGTGCCCCGATCACCAAGACAGCAGGCAGCGACGCCACCTTGACGCTGAGCTCTTACCTGACAATCACGTTGAACGATACCATCACGGCCAGCGGGGCCGGGACAGGGAAATTGAACGTGGTTCTGAACGCCACCGGCACCAAGAACGACGGTAGTGGTGCGATTCTGGCGAATGCCGATATATCGACCAATGGCGGCAACCTCAGTTTCATGAGCGCCACCGACGCAGCCGGTACCGGAATACGCACCTTCACCACCGCTGGCGGCGCGGTCACGTTCGCCAGTGATCTAGAGATCAACAACGGTCTGGTGATCAATACAGCCGCCGGCTCAAACGGCGCGGCAGGAGCGCCGGTAACGTTTAGCGCCAGAGTCGATTCAGGCAATGCCTATTCGTTTGTCCAGAACACACTTACCTGGACCGCAGCCAATGCGGCAGCCCAAGTCGGCGCCGGCAACGCGGTCGGCGCTACCTATCTGGCAACACCGCAAAGTGCGTTGGAAAATCTGTTGGCAGACAACGCCGCCAATTTTCTTGTGGCATGGATCGGCGGCACGGCAAACACTGCTGGCACGCAATGGGTATGGTCAGGCGGCCCGCATGCGGGTCAAGTGTTCAATACAAGCAGAACCGCATCTGCCCCACCACCGGGAGGGTATGTGAATTGGGCTCCGGCCCAACCCGACAATTTGGCAGGCATCCAAAATTCACTGCTCATTCTCGGCTACCCGGGACAATGGTACGACTACGAGCCCACTGCACTCACCAATGGTTATGTTGTCGAGACCAATCTGGCGCCTTCGCCGTTGACGGTCAATGCTGGCAGCGCGGCTGTGAGCTTCAGCGGTCTGGTCGGCAGTTTGGCACCGTTGTCGACGCTGACCATCACCGGCCCGACGGCGATCAACGGCAGCAGCGTAACGACGACAAATGCGCAGACCTATAACAGTGCGATCACGCTAGGCAGCGCGGCGACCACGATGGTGGTGACACAGGGCGTGCTGACCCTAGGCGGCAACATCAGTTATAGCGGTCCTGTAGGCGCCACATTGACGATGCAAGCGGCCAAGGATGTCATCATCAGTCCTGGCGTCGGCATCTCATCGCCCAATGCGCCACTGAGCATCAACGTGATCGCCGACAGCGGCGCCACTGGCACTGGCGCTATTCAAATGGGCGCAGGCACAGCAATTCAGACCGACGGCGGAGCCATCTCGCTGCAGGCCAGCAGCGGCATCACCGACCTCGACGCGCTCAATGCCGGTGCCGGCAATGTCACTATTGTCAACGGACTCAGCGGTACCACCGGTAGCGGCACAATCACCCTGCCAGCAATCACCGCCAGCAATGTCAGTGTGACCAATAACAGCGCCGGCCTTGCCAACAGCCAGTCTGCCATCGCATTCAACGGCACGATCAACGCCACCGGCACAGTGACGGCAACTGATCTATCGGGCGCCATCGGGGTCAACAATATCATCAATGGCAAGTCAGTCATCCTCACGTCCACCGGCGGTGTCAACAGCAGCGCAGGCGCTCAGCTCAATGCCGCCAACGGCGGCGTCAGCGTCGTCAACGGCGGCCTCGGCAGCAGCATCGCCCTACAAGCGATCAGCGGCACAAACGTGAGTGTGATCAATAACGTCACCGACCTTACCGATGGCCAATCGGCCATCGCCCTCAACGGTCCGATCAACGCCTCCGGCACGTTGAGCGCAGCCGATATGTCCGGCGCCATTGGTATCAACAGCAGCCTCGGTGGGCAATCGATTACGCTGACGTCCAACGGCGGCGTCACCAGCACACCAGCTGCCCAGCTCAATGCGACTGGCAAAGTGAATATCGTCAACAGCGCTGGCACCATCGCCCTACCAGCGATTACAGGCAACAATGTGAGCGTGGCCAATAACGTCTCCGGCCTTAACATCGGCCAATCTGCCATCGCCTTCAACGGTGTCGTCAACGCCAGCGGCGCGGTAATCGCGAGTGACACATCGGGTGCTATCGGCATCAACGGCATCATCGGCGGCCAGTCGATCACGCTGACATCCATCGGTGGCATCAGCAGCGCCGCCTCCGGGCAACTCAATGCCGCCAGCGGCGGCACGGTCAGCGTTGTCAACGGCGGCCCCGGTGGCACTAGCGAGACCGGCGGCAGCAACATCACCCTACCAGCGATCAGTGGCGCAAACGTGACCGTGCTCAATAACGTCACCGACCTTAGCGGCGGCCAGTCGGCCATTACCCTAAGTGGTCCAATCAATGCCACCGGCACATTGACAGTGAGCGATATGTCCGGTGCCATTGGCGTCAATGGCACTCTGGCTGGGCAGTCGCTGGCGCTGACATCGCCGGGCAATATCAGCGCCAGCGCGACACTTAGTGCCAATGGCGGGGCCATCATGCTAGGCGCCGGTGGCGCCATTCAGTTAGGCGCGAACGCGACAATTCAGACCGGCGGTGGGGCCCTCTCACTTCAGGCCAGCAGCGGCATCGTCGACAGCGCGGCGCTCAATGCCGGCGGCGGCAATCTCAGTGTCGTCAACGGTCTCGGCAACACCGGCGGCAGCAGCACGATCAGCCTGCTAGGCAGCACCGGCGCCAATGTGACCGTGGTCAATAACCTCATCGGTCTCTCCCCCAGCCAATCTGCCATTAGCCTCAACGGTGCAGTCAATGCCACCGGCGCCGTAACGGTGAGCGACGCTTCCGGCGCGATCGCCGTCAACGGTACCATCGGCGGCCGGTCAATCGGTTTGACATCCAATACCAGTATCACCACGACAGCAGCACTCACCGCCAATAGCGGGGGAATTTCGCTGCAGGCCAATAATGGCATTGCCGCCAGCGCGGCACTCATTGTCAACGGCGGCGGTTCTGTCAGCGTGGTCAATGGCGCTAGCAGCGGCAGCATGATCAGCCTGCAAGGTGTCACCGCTGCCAATGTGAGCGTGACCAATAACGTCACCGGTCTTAGCACCAAGCAATCTGCGATTACCTTCAATGGCGCAGTTAATTCCAACGGCGCCATGACAGTGAGCGATGCATCGGGTGCCATCGGCGTCAACGGCATCCTCGATGCACAGTCGCTCACATTGACGTCCACCGGCGGCGTCACCAGCACGTCCACCGGGCAGCTCAATGGGGGCAATCTCAGCGTTGTCAACAGCGCCGGCACCATCGACTTGCCAGCGATGACCGCCGTCAATGCAAACATAACAAATAATTTCGGCGGCCTTAACACCAGCCAATCGGCCATCACCTTCAACGGCGCAGTCAATGCCAGCGGCACCGTGACGGCGACCGACATGTCCGGTGCTCTCGGTGTCAACGCAGCCATCGCAGGCAAGTCGCTTGCATTCACGTCTGCCGGCGATATCACTGTCAGCGCCGCACTCACGGCCAATGGCGGGGCGGCAGCATTGACGTCCAGCGGCAGCATTCAGTTGGGCGCGAACGCAACTGTTCAGACCAACGGTGGTGCCCTCTCGCTTCAGGCCAGCAACGGTATCAGTGACAACGCAGCCCTCAATGCTGGCAGCGGCAATGTCGGCGTCGTCAACGGTACGACCAGCGGTAGCAGCATCGCCCTGCAGGACATCACCGGCGCCAATGTGAGCGTGACCGACAATGCCACCGGCCTTACCGCCGGCCAGTCAGCCATCGCCTTCAACGGTACCATCAACGCCAGCGGCGCTGTGACCGCCATCGATACATCAGGTGCCATCGGCATCAACAGAGCCATTGACGGGAAATCGATCACACTGACGTCTGCTGGCAATATCGCTGCCAGCGCCGCGAGTCAAACCAGCGGCGGCGCAATCACACTTCAGGCCAGCACCGGCATCGGCGACAGCGCGGCACTGAACGCCGGTGGCGGCAATGTCAGTGTCGTCAATGGCAGCATCGGCGCCATTGGCGGCAGCACCATCGCCCTGCAAGGCA
>Ga0302156_10000192_pt1 | contig 58041 bp, 45 predicted proteins | sample I_Bog_N3_2_FD_193503 | JGI IMG/M metagenome (GOLD analysis project Ga0302156, IMG submission 193503) | Peat permafrost microbial communities from Stordalen Mire near Abisko, Sweden - I_Bog_N3_2 | ecosystem: Environmental > Terrestrial > Soil > Wetlands > Peat | place: Sweden: Abisko, Stordalen... | reverse complement strand
TCCGCTCTCAAGTTGCGGCAGTCGGAGTCTTCTGTCAGGGCAATTCCGCCCATCGCCCGAATCATCGGCAGCGGTACCCGAGTCGGGGCACATTCGTTAGCGCTTGCTGAGAGGCATTAGAGCATCTCTCCAATTGGTATCGAGTCCATTGCCAATAACTGTTGGAGTTTGTAGCAGCCTCCTGGCCGGCTGTAGCGTGGGCCTCCGGCCGCGCTCACTCTACACCGATGGGAGAGATGCTTAAAAGCTCACCCTTGCGCTTAGCTGAATCTCACGCCCCGGCGTGGCAACCTCAGTGATGCTGCCAAAGCTGGATGTGTTGACGAAGCGGTTGGGTGTTCCGAGGTTGGTGTGGTTGAGAGCGTTGAAGAATTCGGCGCGGGTTTCGAATCTCGACCTCTGCGCAAGGCTGAAGCTGCGAACCAATGCCAGGTCCATGGTCTGCATGCCGGGCCCATAGACCGAGTTCCGGCCCACGTTGCCATACGTATAGGCGGGCGGCGCCGCGAATGCGCCGGGGTTGAACCATGTAGTTGAGTTCTTCGTGCCCGAGGCGAAAATCTTCTCACCGGTGGAATTCGCGCGGATGGGATTCTCGCCCACGACGGTTCCGGCATTGGCCGTATCGCCAAAGACGGACATGGTCATGGGGAAGCCGGTCTGAGCCTGGTACTCGACGGAGCCGCGCCAGTCACGGGTCAGGGCGCGAGTCCGGCCGTTCCTACCATAAACCGGCGGACTGTAAACGGCGCTGAGTGCAAAGCGTTGGCGGATGTCGCAGCCGGGACCTTTCTCTGCCTTCAAGTCGTCGTTGTTCTGCGGAGTTGCGGCCTCGAACATCGGCGAACGGAAGTCCGGCGCATTTTCAAGCGCCTTGGCAAAGGTATAGTTGGCCAGAAAGCTGAGGCGGTTGGAGGCGCGGCGACGCGCGTTCACGTAGCCCGCGTCATACCAGCTTTGAGATGTGTTTTCGAGCAGGTTGATAGTGGTTGCGGGAAACGTGGAACTGGTCATCGTGCTGGCCACAGCGGCGGGAAAGACTGTGTTGTTGACAAAGCTGATTTTTGGAAATGGACGCCGGGGCTGAATCAGGCCCGGACCCGGCTGGGCGTTGTTGATGAGGTGGGAGCGCTGCAAGTGGAAGCCGCCCGCTCCAAGATAACCAACCTCGACCGTCGTCTCGGCGCCCAACTGCTTTTCGAGCGAAGTGCTCCACTGCTGGATGTATTGCGCTTGCGCGTGCAATTGGACCGAGGTGAAGCTGACTGCCGTCGTACCCAGCACCGGAGTGGGAAAGTTCAGTGTCTTGATGCTATCAATGTACGGATCGCTCTGCGCGGTTTCCGGAAAAACGTAGGGGACGTTGTGACGCTGGTTGCACCACGTATTCATGTCCACCGGCGTATAGAAGATGCCGTAGGCGATATGCGCCACCACCCCCAGCCTCGGCAGGTTCTGCGCCAGGCCCAACCGGGGTGCGAAGTTGGTGTGATTGGCATACATAAGGCCGCGCGGATACCCGTTCTGGCCGCCGATGAATACCTGGGGCACGCCACTGGAGAGGTCGAGGTTGCTGTTGGCGTAGTCGAGATCGACCAGCGGGCTCATGAATTCGTAGCGCAGGCCATAGGTGAGTGTGGTAGTCGGAGTCACACGCCAGGCATCCTGGGCATAGCCGTCGGCGTACCACTGGCGAAGCTGCATCTGAGGAACGCCGGCCTGACCTTGCCGAGCTGCCGGCAGACCCAGAAGGAAGCTGGCCAAGGCCGATCCGGTGGTGCCGTCGTTAAGCGCATATTCAGTGGTATAACCATTCGTGTACTGGTAGTAGCCGCGATTCTGGAAGAAGCCCCACATAGGCCAGATGAACTTCTGATATAGGCCGCCGAACTTGACGCTGTGACGGCCAAGCTGCCAGTTCAGCGAGTCCCGCCCCTCGACGACCGTGTCCCATGCGTGCATTGGCGTGGCAAGATAGTTGTCTCCAAAGGCCGAATATCCCTGAACTGTAAAGTAGGGTGCGCCCCAGGCATTGGAACCGCCAAAACCAGTTCCGGTAATGCCGAGTTCGTCAACGATGTCGTTCTTGCCCGCACTCTCGGTGGTATGCATCATCACCAGCCGCGAGATGGCCACCGATGCCATGTTGACCATGTGCGGTGACAGCGTGCGAGTCCAGGCCAGAATGCCCTGTTGTGAGAAATTGTCGTGATACAAACCGAATCCGGGCAGACCCTCCGGCATGAAACCGTATTCGCTTGCCGCGGAGTAGCGGAAGAAGGCGGTGTCGCCGTTTGCAAAGCTGTGATCCACGCGAACCGTTCCCTGGTCGTCCGTCATCCGCTCCTTGCGCGTGTCCAAATAGTTGTTGGCGTCGTTGCCTGCCCCGATCACCGTCGGTTGGCCCATCATGGTTGAACTGCCCATGTTCATGGTGTTGGGCGGCGGCGTGTATTTGTTCAGCATGATCGAGGCTGCCTTGGTCAGCTCGGTCGACGGAATGACATTCTTTTCACTGACGCCGTCCGCCACGCTGTAGCCGTAGAACTGTTGGCGGAGGTATTCCGGGTTCGACGTGCTGATAGGAATGCTTGGGTTGTAGTTGGGATTGGTAACAGTGCTATTCGGATCGTAGATGTTAACGCCGCTCTGACTGAAGTCGCCAGCGTCCTCGCGCGTGGTGGGCACCGTGTCCACCATGGCATCGACCTCAACGTGCCGCAGGGCCTCATAGTTCAGGAAGAAAAAGGTTTTGCCAGTGTGCTTTACGGGACCGCCGAGCGACGCGCCAAAGTTGTTTTGCACAAGGAAATTCGATCCGCCCATCTGGTTGAAGGAGTGGGCGTCCATGTCACCATTGCGCAGGAACTCATAGGCCGTTCCATGCAAGTGGCTGGAGCCTGACCGAGTGACAATGTTAATCTGCCCGCCTCCGGCTCCGCCCATGTCCGCGGAATAACTGCCTGTCTCCACCTGGAACTCCTGGACAGCATCGGGCGAAGGGCTAAGATTCTGTGTGCTGAAAGTAGGGTCAGTGTTAGTGGCGCCGTCAAGCAGAAAGTAATTCGCATTCGGCCGACTCCCGCCGATGCTTACGGCGGAGCGCTCACCCGGCCTCCAATAAAGAGAACTCATGTCGCCAGTCGATGCGCCGTGGCTGATGTGGGCTCCCGGCACGGTGAGAACAAGGTCGATCAACATGCGGCCATTCAGCGGCAACGAATCCACTGATCGCTGATCCACTACCTCACCTACGCTCGCATCCTGAGTCTTGAGCAACTCGTGCGAGCCCTCCACCGTGACAGTCTGTTTGTCGGAGCCAACGCTTAATTGCAAGTCGAGCGTGGCCTGCTGGCCGACCTCGAGTTCGATGCTCTGGGTAGTCTGCTTGAAACCCGAGCTATCGACGGTCAGCGTGTATCTGCCGGGCTGCAGACCCACAATCTCATAGAGTCCGGAAGCGTTGGAGGCGACTTCGCGCTCAACACCGGTTCCGCGGGCTGTGATGTGGATGCGCGCCGAGGCGACCGCGTGATGCTCCGGATCCAGAATCGATCCGCGCACCACGGCGTAATTGCTCTGAGATTTGATTGTGATCGGAATGATCAAAAGACAAAGAACAACCAACACGATTTTGCGAATCATGGCTCTCCCTCAATGAAGTACTGCATGTTAAGAAAAGGCCCGCAGATGATTGCATTATCAAGAAGGTACCATCCAACAGCTCCAACTTACTTCGACCAATGGATCGATCGCAGTCTCACCCTATTGATGGAGTCGGGATGGAGAAAACCACTCGGTGCTTCCGCATGACTGTCGTGTCGATCCGTATGTGTGGTTGCGCGGGAACTGTATCAGCCGTCCACCGGCGTTGCCGATCCACAGGGGATAACACTTCGGGTGCCCCACCCTCGCCACGTTCTTTTTTTGTGGCTAGGGTGGGATCGCACACACTTCGCAATTGCTCTTGGTTTTGTTGAACTTGCGTATTCCTTTCTTATCGGGGCGATTATTTATCGAGGTAATGGTAGATGGGAGCCTTGGCGGAGTGATGAATCGGCCTCAAGCCTGCGAACGCTTTGGCGATTCTTCTCCGAATGCAATTCTCCGCAAAGTAGAGCACTGTCTCTCGACCGAGTAGAATGCCAGTGTGCCGGGAGTTTTTCTTTTCCACCCGGCAAACAGTTCTGTAAGGCAGTGCGATGACGAATGAAGAAGCTTTTGCTTGGGTGCAGGAATTTCCCGGAGCGGTGACCGTCTGCGACCGCGATGGAATCATCCTGGCCATGAATGACAGATCGGTGCGGACTTTTCAGAATGACGGCGGCGCCGCGCTCATTGGATCAAACCTGCTCGGCTGCCATCCCGAGCCTGCGCGCACCAAGGTGATGGAGCTGCTCGCCGCAGGCCGCCCCAACATTTATACCATCGAGAAGAATGGCGTTAAGAAGCTGATCTACCAGTCGCCCTGGTATGAAAAGGGAGCATACAGCGGCTTCGTCGAGCTCTCGCTGGAGATCCCCTTCGAGATGCCCCACTTCGTCCGCAGCGCGTAACCAGTCGTAGGATGACACGCTTCCAGGGCGGTGAGTGCTGATGCACCGGCCAGCAGTTCGACAGTGCCACGCCTGGAAATTGATATCACTTCTCTGCCGGGGCCGCCTTCTTGTGCTCCACAAAGATGTGTGCCTGATGACAGCTCACACACGTCTTGCCTTTCATGAATGGATCAGACTTCAGTTGTGCCACCTGTTCGGTGTGACAGTTGTCGCATGTGCTTAGCGCCGGCTTGCCCGCGAAGTCCTTTGCTGTTGTCTCGCCATGGCACACGCTGCATTCGACACTGTTGGCGGCATGAGGGCTGGCTTTCCACTGCTCGTACACCACCTTGTGGCAGCTGGCACAGGTATCCCCGGCTGGAATCAGCCGATGGAAAATATGCGTGGCTTGATCCTGCTGAGCAATGGCTGGTTGGGCGGCAATAGCCAAAGCCAGAAAAACGAACACGGTGAGACCGTACACGCGCGCGCAGAAAATATTCACGGACAGACCTCCTGAGTAACGCCATCGAGTATCGAACCGGCAATGGCCACAATCAGTGACACGCATCACATCTTACCAAGAAAGAACCTGAATAACCATCGCATAAGGCACCAAGAATAACGCGGGCTTCAGCCAATGAGGATAAGTTGATGCAAACTGATCCATTGCTGTTCATACGCACATGCAGTCCCACACTCCTCCCCACATGGCGATTCGCGGGATTAATCCAAATTGGCAGTACTTCCGGATGTAGCGCGTTCGGTGACAGGACCAACGTACCATTGAAGCCCCACACTAGATATGGGATCGAATGCGTATTTCCGTGAACTCTCCACCCAACAGTGCGAAGATGACTAACCCGTAATGACATTCGGTGGCACCCGTAATGTGATTGCGGCAAACTCACAATGTGCGGGGTCAAAAGGAAGTATCCCAGCTTCGGGAGAAATTCGGTCAAAGAGTGCGCTTGATGCGCAGTGAGCGCGGCCTCACTCAAGAGCAGCTCGCGGAACGGGCCGGGATCTCCGTTGATTTCCTCAGCCTTATCGAGCGGGGGAAGAGTTCCCCATCCTTCGAAAACTTAGACGAACTGGCGGATGCGCTTGACGTGCCCGTTGCCGAGCTATTCAGCTTTGAAGGCGGTCGCCGTGAAGCTGAATAACACATTCATTTTGTTCGACGCTGGCGGCATTTCTAAGTCAGGTGAATGGAAGAAGGCTCACGAAGCAATCGAGAATGCAGTCAATGGCATTTCCTGGCCAACCGGTTCGACGAAGGGGCTAGTCATTCCTCGAATCGTAAGCATTAAAAGAGGTGATGCCTACACCGATATGAACGGGAAGATTCAGATCTGGGAAGGTTCCAAGCCTCTTATATTGAGAAATGGCGTGTTAGCGCTGAAGAAACTCTTTCGTCAGAATCTCGAAACGGCAGGCTGGAAATCAGAGGAACCGCTAAGCCTAAAGCCTTACTTTGAGAAAATTCGTTCTGACAAAACGTTGGCTCAGGTCTTCCGCTATCCAGAGTCGCTTGCCGACGCTATCCAAGATCCTTTGCACGAGGGCGTCGGGGACTTCGATTTTTGGCTGCGTAGCAGCGAGGGCTTCCGGACAGTCATCGAATGGGAGACTGGAAACATTTCTTCGTCCCATCGGTCACTGAACAAGATTTGCCTTGCGTTCTTGGGCGGGTTAGTGGACGCAGCCGTGGTCATCGTGCCCTCGAACAAGTGCAACGTCCACTTAACTGACCGCGTTGGCAACATTCGAGAATTGCAGCCGTATTTTTACTTTTGGAGCGCGTTCGGCCGCTCTCTAACCAAGGGTTTGCTGGCAATCGTAGAGGTTGAACAGGACGAACTCTTCAAAAGCACAGATATGCGCGACTATATTCCGAGAGGAACTGACGGAAACGCATTCAGAGTTGCAAGTCAGAAAACAAAGATCCCACCGGCTCGCAAACGTGCGAGGCGGACTCCATGATTCGCTTCTTAGACGAACGCCAACTAGGATCCGTTCCGTTTGCCACCTCGAGAAGTCGCAGTTTCGCAGGTTCAGTATCGTTCAATTCGCTCGTAATCCAATGCCTCCCCAGTTTCTCTGCGACATACGCAGTCGTGCCAGCGCCAGCGAAAGGATCGCAGACCAAATCTCCGGGGTTGGTCGAGAGCAAAATGACCCGTTCGAGGATAACAGGGGCGAGTTGGTTGGCTGGGCGGTTCTTATATCGCTTGTGTCTCACGGGAGGAATGTCATCCCACACGTCACTGAGATTCAAGCCCTTGGGGTTGAGAAACTTCTTGTGCCCACCGTAATCCTTCACATCCCGTCCGCAATGTCTGCACACCTGAACCGGAATTCTTACGTCATCTCGATTGAAGACACGCGGCCGGTCACCCTTGATAAAGTACAGCATCCCGTAGTGGCTAGTTGAGAGGCGGTTAGGGATAGGAAGGCTATGTGCCTTGTCGATAGCGATCCAGTGCTTGAAAGTCATCCCGTCGAGTGAGCTAAGAAAAGTGCCGAGAGGCATTAGCCATTTTGGAAGGTTGTAAAGAAACAACGCTCCTCCGGGGGCCAGCACTCTGACCCCTTCGGTTAACCAGTTCTCACACCACTTCAGATAATCAGCGTCGGGGACATTGTCCGAGCCTTTTGAGCCATAATCCTTCTTCAGGTTGAAAGGCGGGTCCGCGAAAAATGTCGCCACACTTCCATCGGCGACAGTGCCAAGGAACTCCAGGCAGTCAGCTCGATAAAGGTTTCCAAAAGCGGTAGCGTATTCCAATCTCATGCCCGTAATAAGGTTACGGATTTTTCGTCGAGAGTTCAAGGGGATTCTTGAGTTAGGGCAGTGCAAAAATCGAGGCAAATGCCCAAATCTGCCACTCATCGCACACCAGGACCAAATTGGCACGGCGACGTTAAAGACGCGCAGCTAGACCCAAGCGGGAAGATGCCTGTTGTCTCATTGTGTGGCACACCCAACGCGCCATTGAAGCTCCGCAGATTCATACCCGTAAAGGCCATTGCATCTCTAACCGGAGTATCCCGAAGAAACCCTGGGCAGCCGGAAGCCCAGCCCAAGAATCAGGAGGCGGTCGATTCACTGCCCCCTGTTCCCTAGTCCCTGTTCCCTGCCCCATCAGCACTTGATCCCTGCCAACCGGATCAGCATCTTGATCGCCGCCAGTTGCGGGTCCCGTCCCTTGCGCGGTTTGCCTTCCGCCACTCTCCGTTCATCCGCATCCGCACGAGCTTGTTTCCGCGCCGCCTCCCGCGCCACTCCGCGCTCCGCCGCCATCTCGCCCAGCGTTCCCTGCCTTGGCGTCAGCGCGTAAATCAGCTCGCAATCCAGCGCCTCCGCAGCCCGCCGCAGCGTGCCCAGTTGGATGCGCGCCTCCTCCTCGGACTTCTCCAGACGGAAAATCTCCCGCCGGCTGACTCCCAGTTTTCCCGCAAACTCGTCCACCGGAATCTCCAGCATCTGCCGCAGCGACCTCACCCAGCCCGCCATCTCTCCCGCCGCCGTCCGTCCCAGCCGGAACCCAAGCGCAGCCTCATCTAGCCGTTTAACCAGACATTTCCTCGTTTCCTGCTCCATTTTGTCTCCATTTGCAGCACTCGTGTGCGTTCTATCCCGCGCAAGCGCATGAATCCACATGGCTTACGGGCTGTTTTTGCGCGCAGTGATTTGCGTCGCCCGGAGGCGATTTAGTACCCTTCCAGGCCTTCATTTCGCCTGAAAATCGCTCAATTGTGCGCAAGTTGTCTAAATTATCTCCGAATTCAATGTATTTATATGCACGCGTTTCCCCGCCCCAAAAGCCTTCTCACGCACAAATCCGTGCCGCTTGAGCGTCATCTCCGCATGGTTGGCCGGGTGACGCAGATCACCCTCACGCCGTACCTCACTAGCACATAGGTGATTACGCACACATGTGACGTGGCTCACAGCGAGTCGTTATTTCCGCTGAGTACCTTCCCATTTATCTATCAGGAACCGGTGGCCAGGAACCGGTGGCGGCTCCCAGCAAACCCTCCCATCGCCACCAGAGGTTCTTCGGTTCCTGCACACGAGCGAGGTAGGCATGGGTCAATCAATTTGGAATTCGATGCAGCAGAAGGGCTACAGCCGCCGGGATTTTCTCCAGTTCTGCACTGCGGCTGCAACGGTGGCGGGCTTCGGTCAATCCGGCGTCGCCCAGGTTGTCTCGGCCTTCGAGAAGAAAGATAAACCGGCTGTAGTGTGGCTTCACTTCCAGGAGTGTACCTGTTGCAGCGAGTCCTTTATCCGGGCTACGCACCCCGTCGTGCTGGACGTGCTGCTTGATGTGCTGTCGCTCAACTACACCGAGACATTAATGGCTGCCTCCGGTTTCCAGGCGGAGAAGTGCCTGACCGATACCATCGAGAACAACAAGGGCAAGTACATTGTGCTGGTGGAAGGCGCTGTGCCCACAAAAGAGGGCGGCGTCTACTGCATGATCGGCGGCAAAACTGCCGAATCGATCTTGCAGACGGTCACCAAGGATGCGGCTGCAGTGGTGGCGTGGGGCAGTTGCGCCTCCAACGGTTGCGTTCAGGCGGCCAAGCCCAATCCCACCGGCGCCACTCCGATTCACAAACTTGTGGACAAGACGGTGATCAACGTCCCCGGCTGCCCGCCGATTGCCGACGTGATGGTGGGCGTCGTTACCCACCTGCTGGTGCTGGGGCAGCTTCCGGCGCTTGACAGTCAAGGCAGGCCCAAGGAGTTCTATGGCCGCCGGGTCCACGACACCTGCTATCGCCGCGCCAACTACGACGCCGGTCTCTTCGTCGAGCGCTGGGACGACGATGGCGCGCGCAAAGGCTATTGCCTCTATAAGATGGGCTGCAAAGGCCCGGTGACTTACAACGCCTGCTCGGTGACCAAGTGGAACGAAGGCGTCAGCTACCCCATTCAGTCAGGCCACGGCTGCATCGGTTGCAGCGAGGAAGGCTTCTGGGATAACGGCTCGTTCTATAACCATCTGCCCAACTTCCCCGGCTTCGGCGTGGAGAGCACGGCGGATACGGTCGGCACGGTGGTCGGAGTGGCCACGCTGGCCGGTGTTGCCGCGCACGCTGTAGTCACCAACATCCGCAAACGCAAAGTGATTGCGGAAGTTCACGCTGAAGATCAGAAGGAGTCCTGAGAGCCTATGACACGCATTGTCGTCGATCCGATCACTCGTATTGAAGGCCACCTGCGCATCGAGGCAGTGGTGGAAAACGGCGTCATCACCGACGCATTCAGCGCAGGCACCATGGTCCGCGGCCTGGAAAAGATCCTCATCGGCCGCGACCCCCGCGACGCCTGGGCCATTTGCGAGCGCGTCTGCGGCGTCTGCACCACGGTACATGCGCTCACCAGCGTCCGTGCAGTGGAAGACGCGTTGGGAATTACAGTTCCACCCACCGCTGAACTGATCCGCAATATCATGATGGCCACCCAGTACGTCCAAGACCATGTAATCCACTTCTATCACCTTCATGCATTGGACTGGGTGGATATCGTCAACGCGTTGAAGGCTGATCCGAAAAAGGCTGCGGAACTGGCGCAATCATTCTCCAAGTGGGACAAGAACACTCCCGCGTATTTTTCCGATGTGCAGGATAAGATCAAGGCGTTCGCCGCCAGCGGCCTGGGCATCTTCGCCAACGGCTATTGGGGCCATCCAGCTTACAAGCTGCCGCCGGAGGTGAACCTGATCGCCGTGGCTCACTACCTCGACGCGCTGTCCTGGCAAAAGGAAATCGTCAAGATCCACACCGTCTTCGGCGGCAAGAATCCGCACCCAAATTATCTGGTGGGTGGAGTTCCCTGCTCCATCAACATGAACGAAGTGGCCGCGATCAACTCCGAGCGGCTTAATCTGGTCTCGCAACTTATCAGCCAGGCGGATGAGTTCGTTAACCAGGTCTACATCCCCGACCTGCTTGCGGTGGCCTCTTTCTACAAAGACTGGGCGAGTTACGGCGGCGGACTGACCAACTACCTCAGCTATGGCGAATTCCCCACCAAGGGCTACAGCCAGCCGGATTCGTTCAAGTATCCTCGCGGCGTGGTGCTCGGCCGCGACCTCAGCCATGTGCATCCAGTTAACGCGCGCGATTCCCAGGAGATCAAGGAATATATCGCGCACTCCTGGTACAGCTACGAAGGCGGAGACAATGTCGGCATCCATCCCTGGGCCGGCGAAACCAAGCTCAATTACACCGGACCCAAACCGCCATTCGAAACCCTCGAAGGCCACGACAAGTATTCGTTCCTCAAGACACCGCGCTGGAAGGATGACGCGATGGAGGTGGGTCCGTTGGCCAGGCTACTGGTTGCCTATGCCTCCGGCCGCACCGACGTGCAGGATTTGGTGAAGGACACGCTGGGCAAGCTCAATGTGCCTGTGGCTGCGCTCTTCTCGACCTTGGGCCGCACTGCGGCGCGCGGCCTGGATGCGGCGCTGGCCATGACTTGGCTGAAGGAGTATTTCGGCCAGTTGATGGATCGCGTGAAGATCAACGAGGTCTCCACTTTCAACGGCGATCACTGGGACCCGAAGACCTGGCCCAAAGATGCCGAGGGAGTCGGCCTGACAGAGGCGCCCCGCGGCGCGCTGGCCCACTACATCAAGATTCACGACGGCGCCATCGCCAACTATCAGCTTGTGGTGCCGACCACGTGGAACGGCTCTCCGCGCGACGCCAAGGGGCAGCGCTCCTCCTTTGAACAGGCGCTGATTGGCACGCCGGTGGCAAAGATCTCCGAGCCGGTAGAGATTCTGCGCACCATCCATTCCTTTGACCCGTGCCTGGCCTGCGCCGTGCATTTGTACGATCCGCAGGGACGGCACCTTCACCAGGTTTCCTTCGAGTGACGGCCATGAGTAATCCAAGCTCTGCAGCGGGTATTGGCGCAACCAACGGGTTTTCGGCCAATGGCAACCCTCCGGCCGAGTATCGGCGGATTTACGTTTGGGAACTGCCGGTGCGCGCCTACCATTGGATCAACGCAATCGCTCTGGTGGCTTTGTGCGTCACCGGCTACCTGATCGGCTCTCCCATCCGCACTTCCTATGTGTCGGAGGCCTTTCAACAGTATTCGTTCGCCTGGGTGCGCTACATTCACTTCACGGCCGCCTACGTTTACCTCTTCAACTTCCTGGCGAGGCTCTACTGGGGATTCGTCGGCAATCAGTATGCCCGGTGGACCGCATTCTTCCCGTTTAAGCGGGCCCAGCAGCAAGAGATCGTTGACGTAATCAAAGCCGACGTGCTGGAAACCAGGCTGCACGGGCCGATCTCCACCGGCCACAACGCGCTGGCCGGCCTGATCTACTTCGGCACATTCCTCGTGTTTGTCTTCCAGACAATCACCGGCTTCGCGCTCTACTCCAGCATGAGCACGTCGTGGTTTCCGCGAATGTTCGTCTGGGTTGTGCCGCTGATGGGTGGAGAATTCGGTGTGCGCTTCTGGCATCACCTTTTCCTGTGGTTTTTTGTCACTTTTGTTATCATTCACGTCTATCTTGCCTTCTATCATGACTACATTGAGGGGCGCGGCACGGTATCCTCGATCATTGGCGGATGGAAGTTCGATCGGGTGAAAAAGGGTGACAAATAACCCGGAAGCTGTGAATCAGAAAAAGACGCTGGTGCTGGGGCTGGGCAACGTCCTGATGGGCGACGAGGGCATAGGCGTGCACATTGTGCGGGCACTGGAGAGGCACTCGTTGCCCGCTGGCGTGGAGTGTCTGGATGGCGGCACGGGCGGATTCGTTCTGCTTGAGCACCTGCAGAACGCTGACCGCGTTATCCTCGTCGACGCAGCCTCCGACGGCAACCCTCTTGGCACCGTTACCCGCACCACTCCGCACTTTTCGCGCGATTACCCGCCCACGCTCACGGCGCATGATATCGGCGTCAAAGACTTGCTGGATGTCTTCTACATCCAGGGCGGAGGACCCGATGTGGCGCTCTACGCCATCACCATCGATCCGCAACAGCCAATCTCAATGCAACTTTCAGATGGAGCCGCAAGAGCCGCGGACGAGGCTGTCGAGAGAATTATGGCGGAGTTGGATTCCAACTCCGCCGCTTGACTACCTGGCGTGCGCGTTCAGCTTCCCGATCACTTGCTTCAATTCTTCGAGCTTCTGCCCTGCCTCGGCAAGTTTCCCCGCCGAAGTTAACTGCTGATAATCGTCAAAATCCCTGCCAGCCTCTTTAATCAACGCATTCAGGTCTTCTTTCGCTTGAGGCGCGGGAGTGAGCGATCCCGCAGGTTGATTTGCTGCCGCCGGCGCTGTTGAAGCCTCGGATGCGCTCAGCGACGAGATGCCTCCGCCGAACAACGACGACAGTGCCGCCTCGAAGGTTGGCGCGTAGGCAAGCCGGTCTTGCAGTGCCAGCACCACAAGGCGCAACTCCGGCATGGGACTGCGGTCGGCTTGCAGGTAGATAGGCTCGGCATACAAGAGCGCCTTGCCCGACGGAATTACCAGCAGCGTTCCCCGCCGCACATGCGAGCCTTGCTGATTCCACAACGACAATTGCCCTGAAAGCTGCGCGTTCTGATCGATGCGCGCTTCAATCTGCAACGGTCCGTCGATCTGCTTGGTCTTGGGAAAGTCGTAGACAATCGAAGTGCCATAGTGCTCGCCATCGCTGCGCCCGGCGATCCAGCCGATCAAATTGTTGCGGTTGGCCGGAGTGAACGGCAAAATCTCCACAAATTCCGCGCCGGTTTCTCCCGGCAGCTTCATCAGCACAAAGTTGGGCTGCATCGGCTGTGCAGACTGTGCGCCGCTTTCGTCCGTTCCCACTTCCGTGGCGACGGTCCACAAGTCTTCCCGGTTATAGAAGACTTCGGGATTGGTCATGTGATAAAGGCCGTAGACTTCGGCCTGCAACTTGAGCAGCAGTTCCGGATAGCGTACGTGCTTGCGCAGCCCGGCCGGCATCAATGACGCGTCCTTGAACAGGCCTGGAAAGATGGTGCGATAGGCCGCCAGAATCGGGTCTTGGTTGTCGAAGACGTAAAGCGTAGTTGTACCGTCATAGGCGTCAACCACCGCCTTGACGCTGTTGCGCATATAGTTGACGGACTGACCGTTGACAAAATAATGCGTGGAGTATGGATAGGTGTCCGATTGCGTAAACGCATCCAGAACCCACGAAAGCCGTCCATCCTCACCCACCACAATGTACGGGTCCTGATCGAAGGTGAGAAACGGCGCCAGGGCGGCAACACGTTCGCGCACTGTGCGCCGCATCAGCAGACGGCTCTGTGCGTTCACATCGTCGCTGAAGGGCAGCTTGGCCAGATCGCCGCGGTCAAATGCGATGAGGATGCGGCGCAAGAGCCCGCCCAGTTCGATGCCGCCACTGCCTTCGTAGGAAGCAAGGTTGTTGCTCTCGCCTTGCGGGTAGTTGAACTCTTGTTGCCGCGTCTTGACGTAGACGTCGGTGTTGGTCATTTCGCCAAAATAAATCTCCGGCCTTGCGACGTTGAGATCGGGCGTGGTGCTTTGGACGGGCATGTTACTCAGCATCAGCGCGGGCCGGCCTTCGGTCGTAAAGCCGTTCACTGGGTTCATGGTGATGCCGTAGCCATGGGTATAAATCAGCTTTTCGTTGATCCAGTTGCGGCTGCTCTCGGGCAGTTTTTCAACATTCAGCTCGCGCGCGGCCAGCATCACCTCGCGCATGGTGCCGCCAATCTGGTAGCGGTCAATGTCGATATCGGGAAAATCGTAGTAGGTGCGGATCTCCTGAATCTGGCGCAGCGTATCCTGGAGCGCCTTCACATCCCACAGGCGAATATTCTGCAACGTAAGCTGATTGTTGGCCGGGTCGGTTGCCTCGACGGTTGTCTCGGCGGGAAACTGGCGCCGCAGGAAGCGATCAAGGCCGTAAGCTTGCTGCGTCATCTCGATGTTATGCACTATGTAGGGCTGCTCGCGGATCAGCTCGTTGGGCTTGACCAGAAAGCTCGAGACATACCAGCCCACCACCGCGACCACGGCATAACAGAGCACCGCCGGAGCCAGAGATGCGATCAGCCAGCGCCCGCGCGGCGCAAACAAGCCGCCCGCCGCGGCGATCACTGCACCCAGCACCAGCGCGATACTAATCACGAGCAGGCCGGTCAGCGTTACATGCGCATCGGTATAGGTAACGCCGTCGAAGATTGTATGGTGATCGAATAGTTGCTCAAATCGCGAAAGATACACGCGCACGGCGACGATGAGCAAAAGAAATGCAGCCGCGATGGAGATCCCGCGCCATGGCAACTCGGAGAGGCTGCGGCGGCCGTCAGTGAGCGCGCGCGATCCGCCCGCCACAATCAGAAAAACACCGGCAAGCAGGCAGGCAATCACGCTGAGCGTCATCAGCCAGCCAACGATCAGTTGCCATGCCGGCAGGGTAAACAGATAGAAGCCGAGCGGCTTGCCGAAGATCGGGTCGGCCATGGCTCCGGCAGTCTGCGGCGCATACCACCACAGGGCCAGCGTTTGCCACTGCGCGGCCATGGCGCCGCCGGTAATGACGGCAACAAGCAGCGAACCGCCGATCGAAATGATGCGCAGCACGGGCTTGAGCGACAGCTTCACCTCCTGGCCGGCGATAAAGACGGTGTGGTCGCTGGGCAGATCGTCGCGATGGGCCCGCCTGAGAGCGGAAAAAATCCCGAACAAAATGAGAAACGTCAGCGCGGCGAAACACGCAAAGATGCCCCATTGCAGCCCGCGCGCTTTCCAGAACACCTCGCCGTATCCCAGCGAATTGAACCACAGCAAGTCAACCCAGTAGGAGAGCGCGGTCCGTCCGCCGAGCACGATAACGGCAACGACGGCAATGAGAAAAAACAATCCGCCACGGCGGCGGCGCGGCTGTGTTGTCAGCTTTGGCCAATTAATCGTATCGGGCAACTCTATACCCCACTCTTTCTGTTACTGTGATCTTCGCGATTTCAGCGCGCCCAGAGCGCCCGAAACGCAGGACTGTACGGTTCCTGAAACCAAAAGTCCTACCGGTGGCGCCAACTCCACTCTAAACTGCTTCAGAGCTTCTTGCAGGCGAAAATGCTGGCCGGAGCCACGAGGGTGTTCGCCCATTCTTGGGATCAGGCTGGCGGGATTCTGCGCCGCGTAGGGCTGGAAACCGCAGCCCGCACATGCTACCCTCACATATCAGCATGAGCCAGATTCCCTCCACGCAAAACCAACCTGTCATGGCCAACCTGCCTCGCGTGCTCGGCGCCAATCAGGCCACGGCATTCGTCGTCGGCACCGTAATCGGCAGCGGCATCTTTCTGGTGCCGCGGGAGATGATGCAGGATGTCGGCTCTTCCGCGCTGGTTTATCTCGCCTGGATCGCCGGCGGCCTGCTCTCGCTCTTCGGCGCCATGACCTTGGCCGAGTTGGGAGCCATGCTGCCCTATGCCGGCGGCGGCTTTGTCTACCTGCGCGGCGCATACGGCGACACACCAGCTTTCCTCTATATGTGGACATGGTTTGCCGTGGCCAAACCAGCCTCAGCCGCTGCCATCACCATCGGACTCGCCCGCACGCTGGAGTTCTTCCCGGCATTCAGCGGCCTCAGCCATCAAGCCATAGGGGGTCCCGTCCCCCTCGTATGGTCGCAGATCTTCGCCATCGCCGTAGTCTGGTTCATGACCGGCCTGAACTATCTCGGCATCAAAAAGGCCGGCGACTTCCAGCTCGTCTTCACTGTCCTCAAGGGCATACTCATCCTCATCGTTGTTGCGCTTTGCTTCTCGTCAGCCTCAGGCTCTCTAAGTAATTACGCCACAGTGCTGCCTCATGCCGTGGGAGGCTTCAGCGGCTTCATGCTGGCGATGATCGCCACTCTTTGGGCATACGACGGCTGGCCTGACCTCGTGATTCTTTCCGGCGAGATCAAGCGGCCGGAACGAAACCTGCCCATCGCTCTGATCGGCGGCCTGTGCATCATCGGCTTTCTCTACATGGCCACCAACGCCGCCATGCAATACGTTCTTTCCGCCACGCAAATCGCCGCCAGCAGCCAGCCTGCTGTGGCGGCGCTCAAGGTCGTCGCGGGACCGGCCGGAGCAAGTTTTGTTGCCGCGGCCATGGCTATCTCGATCTTCGTCACACTCAACGGGACGGTAATGTCCGGCGCACGCGTCCCCTTTGCCGCCGCCCGCGACCGGCTCTTCTTCCGCCAATTCGCGCACATCAGCCCGCGCTTCCAGTCCCCCTCCACATCTCTGGGAGTCCAGGGACTAATCGCCACCGTTCTCTTGCTTTTCTTCAGCCAGTTTCAGCAGCACTTCGAGTTGGCCATCTTTTCCGAGTGGATTTTCTACCTGCTCATCGCCACCACGGTCTTCGTTTACCGCGTGCGGCGGCCAGACCTCGCCCGCCCCTACAGGGTCTGGGGATACCCGCTGCTGCCGGCCATCTTTGTGGTCTGCGCAGCCATCGTACTCGTCTATAGTTTCCTGGGCAACTTGAAAGGCTCGCTGCTGGGCACAGCGCTCATCCTGATTGGCCTGCCAGTGCTGTGGCTGGTGCGCAAAATGTATCCTGGCCCGCCCGCAGAGTTGGAGGGAATGGAAAAATAATGTAGTTGTGAAGATTCCTGATCGTACAAATTCAATCCCGGTCTTGTCTGGGCCGTTACGTTACTTCCGCTTCTTTGCCGCCTCTTCGTACACAGCCGTGTACTCCCGCGCCGGTTGCTCCCAGCTATAATTCCGCGCCATCCCATTGAGCATCAGCTTCTTCCAGCCTTCTTTATCCTCAAAAGCCGCGAGAGCGCGGTCGATGGCATCCCGCAGACCTTCGGCTCTCATGCCTTTGAACTTGAAGCCCGTCCCAGTTCCCTGCTTCGGGTCCCACTCCTCGATGGTGTCATCCAGGCCGCCCGTGGCGCGCACCACGGGCACTGTGCCGTACTTGAGTGAATAGATCTGGTTCAGCCCGCAAGGCTCGTAGAGCGAAGGCATGAGAAACATATCGGCCCCTGCCTCGATCTTGTGGGCAAGCGCGTCGTCATAGCCAATGCGCACAGCCACATTCGCCTTGTTCCAGAATGCCCAATCGCGGAAAAACTTCTCATATACCGGCTCACCCGAGCCCAGCGCCACCACGGCCACATCCAGTTCCGACAACCGGCCGGCAATCTGCTCCACCAGGTCAAAGCCCTTCTGAAGAGCAAACCGCGAGACAATGCCGATCACTGGGGTCGAGTCCTTCACCTGTTCCAAGCCGAAGGCGCGCAGCAGATCGGCGCGGCACTCCCGCTTGCCGGCCAGGTTCTCAGGCGTGTAGTGCGCCACTAGGTTCGCGTCCGTCGCCGGGTTCCACTGCGCATAGTCCACGCCGTTCAGAATTCCGCGCAGCACCGCCGCTCGCCCCCGCAACACGCTGTCAAGCTGGTTGCCAAACTCCGGCGTCTGAATCTCCTCAGCATATTTGCGGCTCACCGTTGTCAGAATGTCGGAGTAGACCAGGCCGCCCTTGAGGAAGTTGAAGTTGTCAAACTGCTCCAGCTTGTCCATGGTGAAAATCTCCCATGGAAAGAGCAGCCGCTCCGTTGTGGCCGGCTGAAACGCTCCCTGGTACGCTGCGTTGTGAATGGTCAGAACCACGCCAGCGTTCTTCAACAGCGGGTCAGAGTCATAGGTCGTGCGCAGATAAACGGGAATCAGCGCGGCCTGCCAGTCATGCACATGAAAGACATCCGGCACGCCGAGCAGCTTGGCCGCCTCCAGCACCGCGCGGCAAAACAGGCCAAAACGCTCCCAGTTGTTGGGATAATCACCCTCAGCGGTTCCGTAAAGTCCTTCCCGATCAAAAAGTTTCGGACAATCGATAAAGTAGTACTGCACGCCGGCGCGCTTGCCACCATCCACGATTCCCGCAAAACGGTTGTAGTACTCGAAAGGAATGGTGATGGAGCGGACCGCGTATTTCAGCTCGCCCTTGATTTGCCGCCGCACGCCTGCATAGAGCGGCAGGTAGACCGTCACCTCGTGGCCCAGCTTGACCAACTCCGGAGGCAGCGCTCCTACCACGTCTGCCAACCCGCCTGTCTTGGCAAACGGAACGCACTCCGAGGCGGCAAAAACAATATGCATGACGGCTTCTCCATGGCCGGCGAACCAATCCGCTCTAATCGATCGAAATCATCAGCCAAAGGGCCAGTCTACTACGCTATTGCTGGAGAACCATATGCGGCCTGCAACGGCACAAGGTTTCCGCATCCGGCAGGTAAACCTCTTCATCCAAAGATCATGCGCGACCCCGATCCGATGAGCCTTTTGTCTTCATTCTCTTCCTCCGGTTCGACTCGGCCGGTCTCCGGCTCCAATTCTCTCGACAATCCAATCTGGCACGCACTGGTGACAGAGCAAAGTTCTCTCGCCTTGGGCAGCGGGCTGGCAAGGCGCTTTCCAGCCGAAATCGGACCGCTCTGTGGCATGGAAGACACTTCCGCAGCCAGCTACGAAGCGCTGCGAACACTCGCCAGCCCTGGCGAGATGTTGGCGCTGTTCTTTACGGAGCCGCCAACGCCCCCGGCAGGCTGGACTATGGCACACTACGACATTCTCGATCAGATGATCTGTTTGGAACCCCGAGATCAGGAATCCTTACACGTAGCGCGGGAACCGAAATTTCGCCGGCTCACGCCCAATGACGTACCGGCAATGCTGGAACTGGCCACACTGACCGAACCGGGGCCATTCAATCACCGCACCATCGAACTTGGGGTATTCTTCGGCATCTTTGACTCGGGAAGCTTGCTAGCCATGACTGGGCAGCGCCTGCGCTTGCCCCAGTTCGTCGAGGTGAGCGCGGTTTGCACGCACCCGGACGCGCGGGGCCGGGGCTTCGCGCGCACTCTCATGATCGCGGTGATGGAAGATATTCGCAAACGGGGCAAGACGCCTTTTCTGCACGTTCGCGCCAGCAATCTTCGCGCGATAGGCGTTTACGAAGGCTTGGGCTTTACCCTGCGCCAAAAGCTGCATTTTGCGGCACTGAAAAATGACGGTTGAGTCCGCCAAGTGCTTCGTTCGGCCTGCGGCTTCATCTACCATCAAAGAAGCCCATGCCCGCCAAACCCAAGCTCGGTCAAAATTTCCTCGACGACCCCGAGGCCATCCAGCGTATCGCGGCCTCCATCGGCGACCTCACCGGACGCACGGTGGTCGAGATCGGCCCCGGCGGCGGCGCCATCACCGGAGAATTGGCCGCCCGCGCCGCCCACGTGCTGGCCGTCGAGCTGGACCATGAGCTTGCGCTCCACCTGCGCGTGCATTTTCCGCAGGAAGCCTCCGCCTGTGTAACCGTCATCGAGCAAGACGTGTTGCAATTCGATTTTGCCGCGGCCTCGGCTGCGGCGGGTGAACGCTTGCTGGTGGTCGGCAACCTTCCCTATGGCATCACTTCGCCGATTCTTTTGAAGTTGGCCTCGAGCCACGCCGCGCTCGACCGCGCCGTGCTCATGGTGCAGCGCGAAGTGGCCGACCGCGTTACAGCCGAGCCGGGCTCGCGCGACTACGGCCTGCTCTCGGTCACCGTGCAGCTCTACGGGCCAGCCCAACGGCTCTTCACGTTGCCGCCAAGTGCTTTTTCACCCCCGCCCGACGTTCATTCGACGGTCTTCCGCTGGCGATTTGCCCCGCGCTTCGCCGAGCTTGGTGTTGAAGAAGCGGCGTTCCTGCGCTTCGTGCGCCAGTGCTTCGCCCAGAAGCGCAAGACGCTGGCCAACAACCTTCGCGCTGCCGGGATTCCGCCCACAGCGGTTGCCGCCGCACTGGCTCAGGCCGCAATCGCCCCTCAGGCTCGCGCCGAGGCGGTACCCATCGAGAGCTTCGCGGCTCTCTGGCATTACCTTGAAGGCAAGTCGGCTGCCGCGCAGAACGGTACCGGCTCGCCCTCTTGAATCAGCCTGAAATCAGAGCATTTTCGGCCAACATTTTAACAAAAGTTCGGGTGCCCCATCCTTTGTGCGGCCTTTGCACAAAGGGTGGGAGAGCACAAATGTTTATATTGATCGCAAACAGTTAGGCCGAAAAACGCTTTAGCTGCGCCCCGCGCCTTGCGCCTCCAGGGTCTGTGCGGTGTGTATGTGGCAGATCGCGACAGCCAGGGCATCGGCAGCGTCCGCCGGTTGCGGCACTTCGGCCAGTTCCAAGAGCCGCGCCACCATGAACTGCACCTGCTCTTTTTTGGCCAATCCGTAGCCCACCACACTGGATTTAATCTTGAGCGGCGCATACTCGGCTACCGGAAGTCCTTGCCTGGCAGCCGCCAGCAGAGCCACACCCCGCACCTGCCCCAGCTTCAACGCCGACTTGGCGTTCACCGAGTAGAAGACCTCCTCGATGGCCACAGTGTCCGGCTTCCATCGCTCCAGCTCGGCGCTCAGCTCGCGAAAGACCTGCTCCAGCCGTTCGGCCGTAGTCTTGGACTTGACCAGCCGTATGGCGCCCATCGCCTTCAACACCAGCCGCGGCTGCCGTCCCGTGTCGTCTGACTCGACAACACCATAGCCGGTTATCTCTGTTCCACAATCGACGCCAAAAACCCGCATGGGCCTGAGTGTACCGCAGAGCCGCCCATCCCCGCTTGCCGCAATTCCAGCCCCAAACATAACGGCGGCCTGGGCGCATTGCCCAGGCCGTCGCGGTGAACTGTGGGTATTGGACGGCTTCACGCTAAATGGAATCTGTAACTTACAGATTATACAATAGGCAAGATAGGCGAAAAAGGCCGCAATTCCGCATCGGTAGCACAATTTAGCACAACTTTCTGAGGCTAGTTTTGCCTATTCCAAAGCGCCCGAGTCTCTGTTGTCCACCGTCTTAGGAAGGGCCAGTTTGTCAGGCCGCCCGTTCAGAATCGTTCGGAGGGCCTCAACTGTTTCGGCGGATAAGTTGGGGTCATTCGCGAGAAAATCCAAAGCCTCAGTGAGCTTCCCCGTAACTGCTACGTGTTGCTCAAAAATTTGCAGCGCGGCGTGGCCGTTGGTTCCCGAGAGCCGCCCCAAGTCATCTAGGGACTCACACGTATAGCCAAACAAGTCATGTAGGGACTCTCGCATATAGCCAAAAATAAAACGCCGGATGAATATCAGGATCACGCACAAACCCATGCCGCTCGCGGCCATTGAGACACGCACCACAAAAAGGGGAGTCACAGGCCCTTTGAACTGCGCCACAAGAAAAATTCCAACCCCTTGAGTACCTAACATCAGAATGTCCACTGCCCACATGGCGGTTAGCTTTAGATGGCGCTTTTGGTCTTCTATGCTAGGCACCCACCTGAAGTAAAACTGCACGGCTATACCGATCAAGATGCTAGCGACTGTGGTCATCCAGGCTGTCATAGGGTTCCTCAAAGTTTTGTTGTCAAAAGAATACCCTCTATCAAATAAGGGCGGCCGCAAATTTGCGTGTGAACCCCGCCAATACACAGCGTGGGGCAGCCGTGACTACACATTGTCGTGCTCACCAATGCGTTGCGCGTTTTGAAACAGAGCCTTGACACTGGCGAACGCGAGAATTATGGTGAGTGAGCAGTAGACGGGCCGCCGTGACCTCAATCAAAACGGCCCGTGGTTCAACTGCTACTTCTTAGGGTTGCTGATTGGAACATGTTCGTGCTCAGTAGTCCGGGGATGCCTGATAGCATACCCGGTGGTCACGAAACGTCCACTGATGGAGCTGCGGTCAACAGGTTTGGTAGGAATTGTCTTTGCCAAGGTGATTTCCTTTTTACAGCCACTCCGCTGCCGGTAAGAAGAGCGTGTCGTACTGCTACCTAGCAGGCCCGGCCAATTCCACCGGGCCAATTGAAGCCGATTGGGTCGCTCGTGCCCTCGAAAGCTGGGCGACCCCTCAGCCCTGCCCAAACCCCCGAAAAACAGAGTGAGCAGATGAAAAAGTACCGCTGTCCGTGGTGGATGTCAACAACAACCTACAATATCTAGTATTTTCACTGCTTTAACCCTTATCCCACGTCAAATCCCTAGGAAATGTCTGTGGAAAACGCGGCATCTCCTCTGGGTAAATAGTTTTATTCGATGGCCTTTCAGACTGGAAGAGAAAATGCTAAGCTTCCCGGCTTCTATATCTCAGCTTGTGCACGGACTCGGGGCGCCCAATGATGAAGACGCCCCGCGCCAGGTCTATGCCGCTTTTGGGAGTGCGTACTGATACATAGATGCGGAAATACTGTCCAGCTCTCCCAGGCTGAGCGGGTGGGTTGAGGCCGGAGCAATGGTGCAGCTCCAATTCCAGCCCCAAACATAACGGCGGCCTGGGCGCATTGCCCAGGCCGTCGCGGTGAACTGTGGGTATTGGACTAAGGCCATCGCGCTCATGCGAGTGCCCGAGCATCTTCACATCCGTTCCCAAGCCTCAATCTTTACGTAGCAACGCCCGGCAAGCCGGACTCCCTTCGGCGGCGATATTCGCCGCTGTATTGAAGAACTGCCACGCGCACATCGGGTCGAGAGAACGATCGAACAGTGAAGGTGCGGTTGCGTCCCATGCGGTTAGACTCTCTCCGCCGGAGCGACCATTGGGACTAAGGCGCGATGCCTTAGGCCTCAGCCACCTCACGTACCAAACAACTTGAAGAATCTTGCATCAGTTGGACCAACCTCCTTTCCCGTGTATCGTTAAACTACCCCTCCAGGGGCGGCGCGTCAAGAGGAGGCGATATTTAATTTCTCCTCGTACCGTTACCAGCTATGCAGCCACTTCTCATCGCGCCCGATGCGCACCGGCACATGAAAAAGTTCGCTCAGCCTCGCCTCTGTCAACATCTCCTCGCGAGGCCCGTCGCCCACGATGCGGCCGGCACGCATCAGAATAATCCGCTCAATTTCCGGCAAAATATCTCCCAAATAATGCGTCACCAGCACGAGGCCCGTGCCTTCGCGGGCAAGACGCTGCAAGCTCTCGCGCAGTTCTCGTTGCGCCGCAAGGTCAAGCGCATTCGAAGGCTCGTCCAACAGCAGTTGCCGTGGCCGGTGCACCAGCGCCCGCGCAATCAGGATGCGCCGCTTCTCGCCGGCTGACATCGTGCCCACCGTTTGCCGCGCCAGGTGCATGGCTTCCATGCGCTCCAGCGCTTCTTTCGCCCGTGCGCGCATCTCGCCCGTGACGTGAAGGTTTGGCCACAGCGTCGAGGCGGAAAAGAATCCGGCAATCACCGCATCAAGACCAGTGGTCACGGCGGTTCGCTCGCCCGGTAACTCGCCTGCCAGATCACCCCGCGGACCAGCCGCCACTACGCCAAAATGCTTGCGCAACTCCGTCAGGTCCCAGCGCTCGCGGCCAAAGATCCGTACCGTCATGCCTGGCTTCACAATTGGGTAGATCTGGCAGGTCATGGCCAGAATCAGCGTGGATTTTCCGCAGCCATTTGGACCCAGAATCGCCACGTGTTCCCCTGCGCGAATTGTCAGGTTTACATCGTGCAGCACCACGCGGTCGCCGCGCGCCACGTTCACTTTGCGCAGTTCAAGAAAGTGCGTCTCCCGGTCGTCGATTGCTTCTGACTTGTTTGAAAGATTTCTATCCATCACACCATCGTTTCCTATAAAAGCCGGAGCTGTCCGGAACAATCCGGTTTTGCAAATTATCCAACTTGATGAGGCCCCAGGGACTGCCTCGATTATCCCATGAAGTGCGCGTCATTCGCGGACTGTAAGCTAGTTTCCCCGGACGTGGCACATGAGATAACAGAGCACTCAGCCCATCTCACCTGCTAAATTAAATAGATTGAAACCCACCGCCGAAATCTCCGATGCCACTCCATTCGCCCTTCCCCTAGGCTTTCGTTATGGCGCTGCCAAAGCGGGACTTAAGAGAAGCGGCCGCCCTGACTTTGCTCTCATTGTGGCCGGCGCACCAGCAAGCGCCGCCGCTGCTTTCACCGCCAACCGCGTCACTGCGGCCCCTCTGATAATCGACAAGGAACATCTGCGCACCAGCGGGGCAAAAGTGCGCGTCGTCGCCATCAATGCCGGCAACGCCAACTGCGCCGCGGGCCAGGCGGGGCTGGATGCGGCCCGTGCCACCTGCGAGGCCGCCGCCCAACTCTTTGGCTGCCAGGCTGAAGAGGTCTTCCCGTCGTCGACCGGCATCATCGGCGTTCCGCTGCCGGCAGAGAAGCTCATCGCCGTGTTGCCTGGACTGGCCACATCCCTGGGCGCCGATTTTGACCACTTCCAGCAGGTTGCCCAAGCCATCCTCACCACGGACACGGTGGAGAAGACAGCGCTCAAACGGTTGGAGATTGCCGGCCAGGATGGCGCGCCGCGCGAAGTCCGCATCGCCGCGCTGTGCAAAGGCTCGGGGATGATTCATCCCCAGCTTGTGCCGCACGCCACCATGCTCGTCTACATCCTGACCGATGCGGCCGTTGAGCCGGCAGTGCTGGACACTTACCTCCGCGCGGCCATCGAAGTCAGTTTTAACCGCATCTCAGTGGACGGAGACACCTCGACCAATGATACTGTTCTGCTGTTGGCCTCGGGTTCCAGCGGCGTCGAGATCGGTCTCGGAAACGCGGCGTTCGGCGCGGCTTTGACCGAAGTCTGCACGTCGCTCGCGCGCCAGATTGTCGCCGATGGCGAGGGCATTACGCATGTGGTGGAATTGAGCATCGAAGGCGCGGCCACGGATGCGGACGCGCTCAAGATTGCCAAAGCAATCGCGCATTCGCCTCTGGTAAAGACTGCCTGGGCTGGTAGCGACCCCAACTGGGGCCGTCTGCTGGCGGCCATCGGCTACTCCGGCGCTCAGATCGACCCGGAGCGCGTCGACATCCGCTTCGGCGAACTTGCCATTTGCAGCAATGGCGGTCGCGCGCCTGAATTCGACGAAGCCGCCGCCCACGCTTATATCGCGCAGCGTGAGTTTTCGATTTCCATCCAGCTTCACCAGGGCGCCGGCTCTTGCATTTTCTGGACTACCGACCTGACCCATGAATACGTCAGCATCAACGCGGACTATTCTACTTAGAGCTTTTCCCCAAATTGGTAGCGCCTTAGAGCTTAAGGTTGCGCCTCAGAGTATGGTAGCGCCTCCTGGTCGGCTGTCCTGTGGGTCTCCAGACCCGCAGGTAACATATGGCAGCGTGGCCGCTGCCAGTAGAACCGGTCCGAAGATCGGCGCCACATTCCTTTCTCAATTTACGGGTAGGTTCTTAGAAGCTGTCCAATAACTCGGTTTTGGATGAAGGGTACGGGCTTTAGCCCGTACTTCAAAGGCACGGATCATTGTGGGCTTTAGCCCCTGAGGTATGCTTTTAGGGCAGTTTGCATTCCCTCAGCGGCTAAAGCCGGAAATCAAAATAAGCTCTCAACGTACGGGCTGAAGCCCGTACCCTTCAAGAGATAGTTTTTGGACAGACTCTTAGGCCGCGACTTCGACATAAGCAGGTTCAAGGCGGAGGTTAGCCTCGACGCGCACCTGCTTCCGGCTCTTGACCATCTGCATCGCAACAAAAAGCGCCAAGCCCATCATCGCGGCCCCGCAGCAGTCCAACAGCACATCGCTGAACCCGCCGTACCGGTTGGGCAATAAGCTTTGGTGAAATTCGTCAGCGCTGGCGACCAAAAAAGTGACTAGAATCGCCAGGCCGTGCGCTCCCAGCCGGTGCGAGATCCGCGACGCCACGCCCCTCAGCTCAATCCAGAAAGCGCGAAAACAAATTAGGGAAAACATTCCGTAGCCCATAAAGTGCCCTGTTTTGCGGATGAGAAAATGGATCAAATCCCAGTGCACACACACGTCGTAGCCGAAGATCGCTTCGACCACGCGTTGCAGTGGCTCGCTGGTCCGGTCCCCTCCAAAGTATGAGGTGGACTCGACAGCAAAGACCATTGAGAAGGCCAGCACCGGCAGCCATGTGCGCAATTGAGACTGCAGCCGCGCGTGTCCGCCGGCCGAGGTTCGCGGCGCATAGACTCCAAGAGCCATGGAAGGTGAAGACATGGTGATCGCTCCCGCAAAATGGCTCAGTGACAGGCGCAGGAGCCGCGTGCGTCACCGGCCGGAAAATAGGGTTATCGGCGAACACGGGCTTTTCTTACAGAGAATTCTTATGTATTTGAAAACTTTAATTTTGCACTGTCCTGAAACGAGACAAAGGGTGCCGCTCGTCCACCCAGAGGAATTCTGCCGTACGCTGCTCTCACCTAGCGTCCACCTCCAAAGGAAGCGAATGATAAAGTGAGGGGTATGAATTTGAGCAAGTGCAGGTTCATCTCTGTTGCTTTTGAATGCGCAATTTTATTCGCCGGATTTTGTCTTTTGGCGGCCGTTCCTCTTGCGGCCGAAGATCCCGGAGCGACTCCGGCCACCCAATCTGGCGGCTCCGGGCTGCGGGGTTGGGAAAGCGCCGGCGCTGTGTCTCCCTGCATGCCCGCCGCGCTCGGCTCGCCTTACATCCCGGTCGATAGCTGGGTCTATCCGGCCATGCTGCGGCTTTACTCGCTGGGCTTTGTGGACAATGTCTTCCTCGGCATGAGGCCGTGGACCCGGGCCAGCGTGGGCCGCATGATGGAAGAGGCCGGTGCGCGCATCCAGGATGCGGATGCGGGAGCAGCCACGGACGAGGCTCAGGGCATCTACGACGCGTTGATGCATGAACTACGCTCCGACGCAGAAGGCCCCTGCTCGCCTCGCCAGGGCAACACCCACATCGAGTCAATCTACAGCGTGGCCCGGGCAATTAGCGGAACGCCCTTGCACGACAGCTATCATCTTGGCTCGACCATCATTAACGACTATGGCCGGCCCTACGAAAACGGCTTCAACAACTACACCGGCGCCAGCGGTTATGCCATAGCCGGGCGCTTCGTATTCTACGTGCGCGGCGAGTTCGAGGCCGCGCCCTCGGCCACCGGCTACTCCCAGGGGCTGGCCAACACGCTCAGCACAGTTGACGCCACCACCTTTCTTAATCCTTCCGGCATCCCCTATAACCAAGCCACCATCCCTATGGGGCCGATTGCCAGCACCGCCGACGGGCGAGTGATGGAGGCTTTCGTTTCCGCGCATCTGCTCAACCATGAAATCTCCTTCGGCAAACAAGACGAATGGCTTGGGCCAGGGCTAGGCGGCGGGATGGCCTACTCCAACAACGCCGAGAATATCTACTCCTTCCGCATCAATCGCGTCGAGCCGCTGCACATTCCACTGCTCTCCTGGATTACAGGGCCGTTCCGCTACGACTTCCTGGTCGGTGGGCTTCATGGGCATACCTATATGCCCAATCCGGCCAATCCCGGCGGCTTGAATCTCAATCTGCCCAACGTAATCAATCCAGGCGATCCCTGGGTACACGTTGAGAAGGTCAGCTTCCGACCCACGGAAAATCTGGAATTCGGCTTTGAGCGCACGGTGATCTGGGGCGGCCAGGGACACGCGCCCATAACCATTCACACTTTTCTGAAGAGTTTTGTCAGCCTGTCTTCTCCCAGTGGCAACACCAAAGACGGCCGCGACGATCCCGGCGCGCGCTTTGGCACATTCGATTTCTCTTACCGGCTGCCCTTCGTCCGCAAATGGCTCACGCTCTATACGGATTCGGAAGTGCATGACGATGTTTCTCCTGCTGACGCCCCCCGCCGCGCCGCATACCGGCCCGGTCTTTATCTCTCGCATGTACCTGGGGTTCCCCGGCTCGACCTGCGCGTCGAAGCTGCCTCCACTGATCCTTCTGCCTCAAATGGTGCAAGCCACTACGGCCAGTTCATGTACTTCGAGGGGATTCAGAGGCAGGGCTATACCAACAATGGCCAGCTCTTCGGCGACTGGATCGGACGCGAGGACAAGGGCGGCCAGGCGTGGATTACCTGGCACCTGAGCGGCAATGAATGGCTCCAGGTGGGCCTGCGCAATCAAAAGGCAACCAAGGACTTCATCCCAGGCGGCACCACCCTGCACGACATCAACTTTCAGGCGGTTAAGCGTCTCGGCAAGGACTTCGAAGTGAACGGCAACTTCGCTCTGGAACAGTGGAAAGCACCAATCTATCTCCCCGGCCGGCAGACGGTCACAACCACCACGATTCAGCTCACATGGTTCCCAGAACGCAAAGTGAGCTTCTAGGTGGTGAAAGTATGGAGTGAAATCGCATACAATGGCGCGGGATACCGGGGCGATCATCAAAGCGGCGTCCGATGATCGCCCCTCGTGCCTACCGAACGAGTTCGACAACGACTTCGATTTCCTGCTTTCGAGTGGTGTCGGGAATGTCGAGCGAGCCAAGAACAAGCGGCTTGCCTGGCACCAGGGTAGTGATTTCATCCAGCGTAGTTTGACGTATCACGGGATCTTGCGCGCCCACACCGGACTTCTCCTCGGCAACACTTGATTGCGAGACCTTTGTGCGCAATCTCGCGCCATCATGAACCCCATCCGCAATTGCCTCGATACTCAGCCCTACATCCACATATTGCACTTGTGTGTTGGATTTTGAGCTATCGTCGTCGCTGCGTCCGGTGACAATTGGCACCCGGCTCCCTTGTTTGAGAACTGTACTTTGTCCCGAGGTCGCAATGAGGGAGTAATGCAGCGTTCCGACAGTCTTACCGCCGTCCGTCTCGGTGATCGCGTAGGTGAGGCGATAGACCTTCCTGGGCCGGTCAAACTCCGCGAAAATCTTTTGCGCAAGCTGAATGTCGTCGGCAGTGCCACGCATAGAAATGGCGTTCTGTGATGGCAAAGCATACACTCTCGCCTTCGGAAGCATATTGCGCAGGTCAGTCTGAATATCGGTCAAATCGCTCTGTTGCGTCAGGTTGGTGAGGTAAAGGGTCTGATAGGATTCAACGACAGGTTTCGTTTCGGCAGGCTTCGAGTCAGCCGGCGGCGTTTGCGCGCCAACGCATGGAGCAGAGAGCATCACGGCCAGCGCAAGCCCCATTAGCAATCGAACAGAATTCATCCTTCGTCTACCCGTTGCGTCACTCTTCCATTGCATTTCTCACCTCTCAGAGTTGTTGGTTTGAAGAACACCACGCCGCATCGATCCATCGACGTCGTGGCCTCTTCCATCCAGACAGACGCACACGGTATGCATACGCTCAATCAACTCGGAAAACATTTTGACATGAATCTTTCGGCGGGTGGCTCCGGTCCCGGTGATCTTTTCCAACCAAGATGAGGGTGCCCCCGGTCCCTCGCCTTTGGGGACCGAGGATACAAGCACCTCCTCAAACCGGCGGCTGTTGGAGTATGCTCGGTGTGTATGAAAGGCGCGCGCATCCGATACCAGCAAACGGGGGAGTTTCACTTCCTGACTTTCAGCTGTTATCACCGCCTGCCCTACCTATCGGCGGCCTCGGCCATGGATCTCTTTGAAGACGCGTTGGAACGTGTCCGCCTGCGCTATCTTTTTTGCGGTTGGCGGCTATGTGGTAATGCCCGAGCACGTACATCTTCTAGTTAATGAACCCCAACGCGCACTCTTATGCAAAGCGATACAAGCCCTCAAGCTGTCTGTCTCGATGCGTAGCCAGGAAAAGCCCTTCTGGCAGGCTCATTATTATGATTTCAACGTTTCCACGCACGAGAAGTTTGTAGAGAAGCTGCGCTACATCCATCGCAATCCGGTTCGCCGAGGGCTGGTCATGAAGCTAGAGGACTGGAAGTGGTCAAGCTTTCGCCACTATCAAACTGGCCTGCGAGGAACCGTAGAGATTGAGTCGGAGTGGACGGCCCGAGAGCGAGGCTGCCAGTTGCCCGTGTGGATGCGCGATCTACAGTCCAGCGCCTCGACATCCCCGGTCCCCGAAAGCGAGGGACCGGGGGCACCCTCATCTCGCTGGAAAAGATCACCGGGACCGGGTGCACCCGCCCTCACTCAAAGGTCATAAGGATCAAAGTGTTTTTCAGAGGTTCCTTAGCTAGCTGTGAAGCTGCGAGGCCACTGTTCCGGCAGGGAGTTTCCGGCCATCACGCCTAATCCGGCGAAACGCCAAGAAAGAAATCCCCTGCGTGGCGGCTACGAGCAAAAAAGACAGTACGTCTGTCCGCCAACCAATAATGATTGATCCGTCGGGTGAGTGTTTTTCCCAAGAGAACATAAGTTCGGAGTAGAGCAATGGGATAGCGAAAAACGCAAACAGCGCTATGCCGGCAGAGACCTGTAATGCGATGCGCTGACGAAAAGCCCAAAAGGAAAACCACTGGGTAGCCACGACCAGCAGAGCGAATGCCAAATCAGTGCGCCATGTGGTCGCATATGAATTACCGTCAGGCGACAACTGCTCCCAAAAAGGGCCCAGATAAAGCCAAGCTATTACAAATGCTCCTGACAAACCTAAGCCCCAAAGAACCTGTGGCGCGATATGGCGGAGATAAATGAGTGCCGCAAGCAACTGCGTCACCAAAAAAAGCGCGAGGATGGCGAAACCTGTGTCCCGGTTCGGAGGCCCCGGTCGATTCATGATGAAACCTAGGTCATAGCAAACAATCACACTCACGACCCACATGAGGACGCCTACGAGGATCTGCAAAGCTGTTTTCACGGTTCTCATACCCTCTCATTCTGGGTGTCGCACAACAAGGGCGGTCTCAAGACAGATTCTATTCCGCTGAGGGTACCCCCGGCCCCCATAGTGTTCAATAACTCAAGTCTGGGTGCCCCCGGTCCCTTGCTTTGGGGACCGGGGATATAAGCGAGAGCCTAGCAGATATGGTTTGCAAATAATTTCCCTCCAGGCGCGCACAATGGGGAAATGAACTGCGACCACAGCGTCGGGCTTTCCTATTCCCTATTCCCTATTCCCCTGAGCGAGGTACCCTACCCCCCATACCCCCGGGGTACAAATTTCCCTTGAAACCTTGCAGATTATTTTTAACCCGTTTGGAATCAATACCTGTTGAAACTTTTTGCTCCAAAATTTTCCCGCATCGTGAGATTTGGCCCCTGAAAATTACCTGAAAAATCCCGTTTTTTACCCAAATAAAAGGCCCCAAAGCATCGTTTCGGGGCTTTTCACTGACTCGCGGGCTTGCTGACTCGCCCTGGGGCAAAAGCGAGAGAAATTGGGCCGAGTCCTTGGATTGATTCTCAGCTGCGCCAAACTGCCTTTACCACTCGTCGAGCCTATCGCGCACGAGGATGCGTCTTATCGTAGACCTGCGTCAACTGTGCAGTGGTCAGTTGCGTATAACGCTGTGTGGTGGAGAGCCGCTCGTGGCCCAATAACTCTTGGATGGCGCGCAGGTCGGCGCCTTCTTCCAGCAGATGAGTTCCGAAGGCGTGGCGCAGCGTGTGCGGATGCACGTCGGCGGAGAGACCGCGCAAAATGGCGATGCGCTTGACGATGCGGCCTACGCTGCGTGTGGTTAAACGCGCCTCGCCGCCCGGCTTGGCAAGCCCGCGCAGTTGCAGATTAAGAAAGAGCGCTGGGGTTGCGTAGCCTTTTGTATCGCTGGCAGCGGCCAGCCGCGCGGAGCGCTCTGCCATGTAGGCACGCAATGCCTGCGCTGCCGCGTCGCCCAACGGAACATAACGCTCTTTCTGGCCCTTGCCGCGAATCAGAATCGCTTCGTTGGCCCAATGAATGTCTTCCAGGTTCAACCCTGTCAACTCGGCGTTGCGGATGCCGCAGCCGTAAAGCAGTTCCAGAATCGCAGTATCGCGCGACGGCCAACTGGCCGCATCTTCGCCGACCGAATCGACCACGCGGTTCATCTGCTCGATGGAGGGCACACGCGGCAAGTGCTTGGGCAGCCGCGGCGTGGCCACCAGCGAGGCAGCATTTTGTTCGAGAAGCCCAGTGCGCGCCAGCCACCGGAACCAACTGCGAATCGCCGCCAACGCTCGCGCCGCTGAGGCTTTGGAGAGACCACGATCATAGAGCGTGCCGAGGTAAGCGCGAATGTGCGTGTGCTCGATGCTTTCCGGGCCCTGATCTTTTCCGTATAGCGCTGCAATGTAGGCAGCAAATCCGTGCAACTCGCGCCGGTAAGCGCGCAGAGTGTGGGCCGATGCGCCGCGCTCATTTGCCATAACGCGCAGATAGCCTGACACCAGCGAATCCATTGCGCCGGTGAGGGCGGGCGCGGCTGAGGTGCTCATGCCCGCTCCTCGCTCGGCTTAACGCTCGGCTTGGCGCTCGAAACCAGATGCAAGCCTCCGTGCGCGACCGGAAGCTCCACAACCTCAGCCCGTTGCCGCATGGAGCGCGGATGAAACTTGCGATGCACTTCCTTCAGATGGCCCAGCGCCAGGTGGGTGTAGACTTGCGTGGTGGAGATGTCGGCGTGGCCCAGCAGCAATTGCACGCTGCGCAGGTCGGCACCGTGCTCCACCATGTGCGTGGCGCAACTGTGACGCAGACGGTGCGGGCTGGCGGTCGACTTGGCCATCTTGACCACATGCCAAACCCATTGCCGAGTGAGCGGCATACCGCGCAGAGATAGAAAAAGGCGTGTTGCGTCCTGTCCCGATTTCTGCCGCGTTCTATCCTGCTTCACCGCAAGGGTTTTTCGCCCCGATCTGATGCGGGCCAGATGCGGCCTTCCCTGCAGCAAATAAATCTCCAAAGCCTCCAGTGCGGCGTGCCCCAGCGGCACAATGCGTTCTTTGTCGCCCTTGCCGCGCACCTGCACGCGGCCCAGATCCAGCGCCAAATCGCCAGTAGAAAGCGTCGTGACCTCGGAGACGCGCAAACCGCCCGCATAAAGCAGTTCGAGAATTGCGCGGTCGCGCAATGCAGTAGCCCGCGCCTGAGGGTGCTCGGCATTCATGCCCGCGCGCTCCAGCATCTCGGCCACTTCCGGCTCGGCCAGAGACTTGGGCAGCACCTTCCACGCCTTGGGAGACTCGATGTTCACAGTGGGATCGTGGTGGATGCGCCGGTCAAGGAGCAGCCACTTGTAAAAGCCGCGCAGGCAGCTCAATTTGCGCGCCGCCGAACGTTGGACGATATCGTGTCCGCGCAGATTTTCAAGAAAGGCCGCTACATCTTCCTGCGTTGCCGTCAACAGCACGCCATGGCGGCTCTCGATGAACTCGGCAAAGGTCTTCAGATCGCTGTCGTAGGCCTCGCAGGTCAGCGGGCGAAGCCCTTTTTCCACGCGCAAATAGGCCTGGTAGTCGTGCAACAGCGATAGATTGCGCGCAGTTTCCACATTTCTAATTATCCGCGCCTTCGACTGGCTCCGCCGCCGCCGCGCGCGCCGCCGAACCTCGTTCATCATGAACCAACTTCGGCAACATCAAATCTCAAGCCAACTTTGAACGCTCAAGCCCTCGCATAAAGCCTTCAAATGGCACTCTGGCAGCCCGACGGCGTATAAAGCTGAAATGGGACCATTGGCAGGAGTAGAGAGCGACGCATGGCTGCGCGAGGGCGGCTTGGTGGTTACGGCCAGCGACCGCGCGGCGCGCGCCCTTGCCACAGCCTTCCATCGCGCACGCCAGGCCGAGGGATTAGCTGCCTGGCCGACGCCTGAGATTCTCGATTGGAAAAGTTTTGTCCGCGCCGCGTGGCTGGAACGCGCTTCAGGCAAAGATCGCGGCAATGACGCTCGTCTGCTGTTGAACCCCACGCAGGAAGAGGCTCTCTGGGCGGGCATTGCCGGCAAAGATCAATCTCCGGCCACACTCCTCGAAGGCCCGCGCCATCGGCTGGCTGCTCTGGCCATGGAGGCGCACGAACTGCTCTGCTCCTATGCTCCGCGCTACTTGCAGAAAGCCGCGCGCAGCGCCTGGCACCAGGATGCGGCTGCTTTCAGCGCTTGGCTTGCAGCCTTTGACGAAGCCTGCCGCTCCGGCGACCTGCTCAGCCCCAGCCGCTTGCCGCACGAGCTGATCGCGCTGTTCAAAGCCGACCGGGGCGAGCGACAGCCGCTACTTCTGGCTGGCTTTGACCGCATCCTGCCCGTGCAACGCGATCTCTTCGACGCATGGGGCGAATGGCACGAAGTTGCCGCAGGCGAGCCGGCCAGCGAGATTGATTTTCATGCCACAGGCGATGCACAGGCCGAGCTGGCAGCTTGCGCAATCTGGTGCAACCGCCAACTTACCGCGAACCCCGGCACTCGTTTGCTCGTGGTCACGCAAGCTGCCAGCAAGCGGCGCGGCGAAATTGAACGAGCCTTTCTCCGGCACACCGGTCCAGCGGCACGCTTCGAGTTTTCACTGGGAGTTCCACTCGACCAGGTTGCGCTGCCACGGTCGGCACATTTTCTCCTGCGCTGGCTAGACGGCGCACTGAACGAACAGGAACTCGATTGGCTGCTTTCCACCGGCCACATCGCCGCCAACCCACAGGAGCGCTCGGCGTTGCAATCGTATATGCGCACATTGCGCCGCTTCAGCCTTGAACGAACGCAGTGGACATTGGCGGCCTTCATTGGCCAGAGGTGCGCCGCCGAGCTTCTGCCGGCTCCGTGGGTCGAACGAATCACCCAGGCTCAGCGCACCCTTGCCGACTTTGCGCGCCGCCTGCAAAGCCCGCTCGATTGGGCAGAGCTGGTTCCGCGGCTGTTGGAAGAGCTTCACTTTGCCGGTGCGCGCCCGCTAACAAGCGCAGAGTTTCAGGCCCTCCGCCGCTGGCAACTGACGCTGGAGAGCTGCGGTTCACTAGGCTTCGATGGAAGGCGCATCAGTTGGAAGGATTTTCTATCTCAACTTGCCCGCACTCTGAACGAGACGCTCTTTGCTCCTGAGTCGCACGACGCGCCCATCCAGATCGCCGGTCCCGCAGAGTCCGCCGGCCTGAGTGCGGATGCCGTCTGGTTTCTGGGAGCCGATGAGGACTCGTGGCCTGCCGGAGGAACGACTCATCCGTTGCTGCCGGTGGAGATTCAGCTCGACGCCGGAATGCCTCACGCGACTCCGCAGCTCGATTGGGAGCTGGCCCGCTCAATCACCAATCGCCTACTGGAGTCGGCGCGTGAGGTCCACTTCAGCTTTGCAAAGCAAAACGAGGCCGCAGAAGCCCGTCCATCGCGGCTGATTGTCCAGATCGCCGGGGAGGCGAAAGAACTGGCGCCGGATTTGATCGCGCCAGCCTGCGAAAATCCGCTTACCGTCACGTTCCAGGACTTCAGCCGAATTTCCTTCCCGCCGGGCAAGGTTGCGGGCGGCGCTGCTGTCCTCACCGCGCAGACGCAGTGCTCCTTCAAGGCCTTCGCCACAGCGCGGCTCGCGGCGCAACGCTGGCAGCCAGCCGAAGCCGGCCTCACAGCTTCTCAGCGCGGACTGCTGCTCCACTCTGTGCTCCATGCCGTGTGGGCTGGACCGCCGGACGGCATTCGCAGCCATGCCGAACTCCTAAGCTTGGCCGACCGACATGCGTTCGTCGCCGATCACGTTCAGCGTGCACTGGCACGCGAGCTGCGCCCGCATCAGCGTGAGCTCATGCCCCGCCGCTATCTGGAATTGGAAGAGTTGCGCCTCACCGCCCTCGTGACAGAATGGCTGAATTTCGAGGCCACCCGCGTCGAATTCCAGGTGGCCGAGACTGAAGTGAAGCGCACAGTCCACATTGAAGGGCTCACCCTCGACCTGCGATTGGATCGCATTGACGGGCTGAGCGACGGCACTGAGCTGGTCGTCGATTACAAAACAGGCAACGTCGCGCCGAGTTCCTGGGATCTGCCCCGGCCCGACGATGTGCAATTGCCACTCTATGCCGGGTTTGCGCTGGACCACGAGCGCGAACTCCTGGGCGGGCTGGTCTTCGCCAAGGTGCGCGCCGGGGATATTTCCTTTGCTGGCCGTGTGGGCAACGCCGCGGCCACGCTCTTGACCGGCCTGAAAAGCTTGAATTCGCTGGTGAAGAACCCGCTCACCGCTGAGCAGGTTCTCGCGTGGCGCGATTGCATCGAGCAGCTTGCCAGAGATTTTGTCGCCGGCCACGCAGAAGTCGACCCGCGCGAGTACCCAAAGACATGTGAACGCTGCGGTCTGCAAACGCTCTGCCGCATTCAAGAGCATCGGGCACAACTGGAAGCCGAAGACGAGGAGGCTATCGATGAGTAAGCCATCGGTCCAACCTGCTCCTCCCGACCAGGCGCAGCGCGAACAGGCTCTCGACGCGGCCCGCTCGATCCTGGTGCAAGCCCCTGCCGGCTCGGGCAAAACCGACTTGCTTACGCGGCGGTTTCTTCGTCTGCTGGCCGAGGTCGATGCGCCCGGCCAGGTTGTCGCCATAACCTTCACCAACGCAGCCGCTGCCGAGATGCGCCATCGCATTCTCGGAGAACTGGAAAAAGTTGCTGCAAACCCGGCTTCGCAGGCAGACAAATTCTCGATGGATTCACTTGCCCATCGCGCCCTGTTGCACTCACAGGCGCTCGGTTGGAATCTGCTCGACCTCCCCGCTCAGCTTCGCATCCAGACGATTGATGCATTTTGCCGCGAGCTCGCTCTTCAGCAGCCACTGCTCTCCGGCTTCGGCGGAGGCCTGGAGATCGCCGACCAGCCGGACGAACTCTATCGCCGCGCGGCTCGCGAAACTCTCAGGAAGATCGACCAGACCGGCTCGGAACTCGGCGCGGCTATTGAGGAACTGCTACTGTGGCGCGACAACGGCTGGCAAGAGATGGAAGCACTGCTGGTCGAAATGCTCAAGAGCCGCGACCGCTGGATGCACGACTTTGTGTTGGAGCGCGAGCCGGGTTGGGATGCGCTCCGAGAGCGTCTGGAGCGGCCGTTTGCAAATGGAGTGCGCGCCGTGCTCATCCGGTTGAGCCAGCTTCTTGACCACGTCCCGGGAGCGCGCGGCGAAACGCTGGAGTTGGCTCGGTTTGCTTGCGAAGAGCCGGGAACCAACTCGCCGTGGGGACTGGCCGAATCTATTGAAATTCCCTCCGCGCCGTTTTCCGATGGAGTTGATTCAGCTCGCGAGCTTTTTTCTCTGCTCTCCGAATTCTTGCAAACGCAAAAAGGAACATGGCGTTCGGAAAGGGGCCTGAAGACCTCCGATGGCTTTCCTTCCACCCCTCGTGGCAAAGCCGGCAAAGTTCGATTCTCGTCTTTGGTCACAAAACTCTCAGCCGTACCCGGCCTCGAAGGCGCGCTGGCAGCGGTGCGCGCCCTACCCCCTGCACGCTATACCGAAGATGACTGGCAGATTGTGCGCTCCTGCTTCACGCTGCTGCGCCGGGCAGCGGGCGAGTTGCGAATCGCCTTTGCCGAAGCCGGAACTGTGGACTTCATCGAGATCGCGCAGGTTGCCCAGCGCGTGCTCCAGGGCGACGACAATCTCCCCACGGACGCCGCGATTGCTGTCTCCGACGGCATTCGCCACCTTCTGGTCGACGAATTCCAGGACACCAGCCGCCGCCAGCACCAGTTGCTCTCCAGCCTCATCGCCGCATGGCCCGAGCGGACTGGACGCACCTGCTTTGTTGTCGGCGACCCCATGCAGTCGATCTATTTCTTCCGCGACGCCGACGCCGAGCTCTTCCCGCGCGTTAAAACCGTGGGCCTTGAAATCCCCAGCGACGAACCGCTTCTCTTTGACTTCGTTCCTCTTAAAGCCAACTTCCGCACAGCACCCGCTCTGGTCGAGCAGCTCAATCAGGCCTTTGCGCAAATCTTCGCGGCAGGCGACGGCAGCGGCGTTGCGTTTTCACCGGCTCAGCCGGCGCGGAAAGAAGCTGCCAGCGCCGGTCCAGCCTTCGAAATGCACCTTGGCTTCGTTCCCCAGACCCAGCGCGACCAAACGGATCAGTCCGACACCGAAAAGGAAACTGCCCGCGCCGAACAGATCGACGAGATCGTCGCGCTGATGCAGCAGTACTCGAATCGCATCAATCAGGCGAAGGCAAGCGGGGATAAATTTCGCGTAGCCATCCTGGGCCGTGCGCGAAGCCACCTTGTTCCCATTGCCGAAGCTCTGCGCGAGGCCGCGATCCCCTTTCGCGCCATCGAACTGGAAAAGCTCGCTGCCCGCTCCGAAGTGCTCGATGCGCTCGCACTGGCCCGTGCGCTGCTCAATCCTCAAGACCGCGTTGCATGGCTGGGCGTTTTGCGCGCCCCGTGGTGTGGCCTCTCGCTCGACGACCTTTACTTGATTGGCGGCAACGACGATGCTGATTTGCCGCCGGGGCCTTTGCCGGAGTTGCTGGCCGAGCGGCTGCCGCTACTCAGCGAAGACGGGCGCACAGCCGCCGCTCGCGTGCTCCAGGCATACGACGCGGCGACCGCACTTCGCGCAGCCCAGCCGGTGGCATCGCTGGGAACCTGGTTAGAGAGGGCCTGGCTGCTCGTGGGCGGGGCGGCTTGCGTGGACTCGACCGCACGCGCCAACCTCAATCTGCTTTGGCGTTGCCTCGACCGGCTCCCCAGCGGCGAACCGGACCTGCTTGGCCCCGGCCTCGCTGCGGCGCTCGACAAACTCACAGCCTTGCCCGCCCCCGAAGCCAATAGCGATTGCGGTGTGCAGTTGATGACCATCCACAAATCCAAAGGCCTGGAATTCGAGGTGGTGATTCTTCCCGAACTCCAGGCTGGCAACGGGCGCGGCAAGCCAAGAATGCTTTCCTGGCTGGAGCGCGGACTGGCCGAGCCTGACGAATCGGGCGAGATTACCGAGTTTCTGATTGCGCCTTTCCAGCGCAAGGGCGCGGATCGCGGCAAGGCCAAGGAATGGGTCGACCACGTCTATCGCGAGCGCGAATCGCGGGAGACCCGGCGCATTCTCTATGTCGCCGCAACGCGCGCCCGCGAAGAGCTACATCTGTTCGCCCGCCCCGCGTGCAAAGAGGAAAACGGGGATTTCACCCTCGTGGAGCCTGCAAACAGCCTTCTGGCCACGGCATGGCCGGCGCTTGAGGACGAGGTTCGCAGACGTTTCGAAGACTGGAAAGCCACTAGAGCCGCATCGGCACCCGAGCAGAGCCAGGAGATCGAGTCCATCGCCGCTTCCGGCGAGAGCAACTTGCTCGTGATGCCATCCCTGGCTCGTCCCACACTGCTGCGCCGCCTCCCACTGGATTACCAACCCGAGCCAGACGAGGCCTTGGACGACTCCGCAGAGGATTCCGCCGTCAGTGGATTGGGAATTGGAAGTTCGCGGCTCTACGCTCGCCATGAAGGTGGTCTGCGCTCCCGCGCTCTGGGCACGGCGGTTCACACGCTGCTTGAAGAGCTTGCCCGCCTGCGCGCGGAACTCGATTGGGAGGCAGCACGCGCGGCGCTTCTGCAGTTTGAACCCCGCATTGCCGCGCAGGTGCGCGCTGCCGGCCTCGACCAGCCCCTGGCCGCACGGATTGCCGCGGAGTCCCGTCAGCTTGCCCTCAAAGCCTCCCTTGATCCCACCGGCTCGTGGATACTCTCGCCGCACGAAGGCGCCGCCAGCGAGGCCGGTTGGACCGGCGTTGTCGCAGGCGGCTTGCGCTCGGTGCGCATGGACCGCATCTTTCAGGCTGGCCCAGCGCCATGCACTGAAGGAGAGGATTGCTGGTGGATCGTCGACTACAAAACCGCCCACGCCGACAACATCGACCCGGCCCAGGCCCTGCCGGAATTCCGCCAGCTTTTCGCACCTCAGATTGAAACCTACAGCGAACTCTTGCGCAGGCTGCATGGCGCGGAAACCCGCATCATCGCAGGCTTCTACTATCCACGCATGTTGCTGCTGGATTGCTGGGAGTTATAGGCGGCTTCAATCCAGCATCCAACGATTACAAGTGCGCTCCAGCCTGGCCCCGGCTCAGACTCAGTACCGGTGCGGGAAACCCCGAATTAGCACAAGTAATTCGATTCAAAAGAATTCTTGCGCGAATATACATATTCGGCTGTACAATCTCCACGAGGAGACCCATGGCCGGAGATATGCAACTTACGTGCAGCGATTGCGGGCAGGACTTCACCTTCACCGCTGCTGATCAGACGTTCTTTCAGGAACGTGGTTATTCGACCCCTAAACGTTGCAAGAATTGCCGTCAGGCAAAGAAGAACGATCAGGGAGGCTCCGGCTACCGTTCGGCTCCGGCACAGGGAACACCTGTGATTTGTTCGGGTTGCGGACAGCCTACAACAGTGCCTTTTGAACCGCGTGGCGACCGCCCGGTATTCTGCCGGGATTGCTACCAGGCGCGCAAAGGCAGCGGCGGCGGCGGCGGACGCGGCCGGTAAACGCGTCAGCGGGTCCAGCGGTGGCTTTCAGCGTTTGACCCGTTCTTGTCTAGGCAAGACAAAGCTCTGCGGCGGCAGCTGACTCGGCTGTGGTTGCCGGCGGTGAGCTTTGGATGTGGCGATTTGTCTAATTTCCGCTGTGCGAACTTTCTTTCACAATCGAGAGGGTGGCCGCCGTTCAGGTTGCTGCCCTTTCCGTTTTTTACTCGCAATATCGCTTTTTACAAGCACTGATAGGCCGCCACTCGTCATTCAACGGCACGCTCGAATGAGTTTCTCTCGAATAGCAAAACATTGGATGGACACGGCGATTTCATGCCGCTAGACTCGCTATCACGAGTTCCTCGGTTAATCCGAACACCGGAGGGTTCTTCCCAGCGCATGGCTTCCCAACTCTCCTTCGCGTGGTTCGCCTGGAAGAATCTCTGGCGCAGACGCCTCCGGACCGCGCTGACTCTGGGCGGGATCGCGATGGCCATCGGCGCTTTTGTAGGGCTGGTGGGCTTTTCTCGCTCTTTTGAACACGAATGGCTGCGCATGTATCTGAGCAGCGGCACGGACATCGCGGTCGTTCAACAGACCTTCCTGAACACATCGATGGACGAGTCCGCCGGCGCGACGCTCAGTGCATTGCCGGTGGTTCGCCAGGCGACTCCGATGATCTTGAACCTGATGGACCTGACGCCGGAGGTCAACGCTCTGGCTTACGGCTGGAAAGCCGACTCCTACGAATTTGACTCGCTCACGCTGAAGTCGGGCCGGCGCTTCCGGGACGGGCAGCCCGAGCTGATGCTCGGCGATATGTTGGCCGTAAGCCTGAAGAAAAATGCCGGCGATACGCTGGAGATACAAGGCTCGACCTTCACCGTGGCCGGCGTTTACCACGGAGGCTCGGCGCTGGAGGCTGGCGCGGTGATTATGCCGCTGGATCAGATACAGAAGCTAGGCAGCCTGCAAGGCAAGGTGACGGCGTTCCACGTGCGGCTGCAGCCGGCGCCGATGGGCGAAGCACCCGAACACTATCTGGCGCGGGCGCAGGCTCAAATTGAGACGGCGCTGCCCGGGCTGCGCGCGATTCCGGCGGCCGAGCGCGCCAGCAACAACCAGCTTGTACTTCTTGCCCACGCCGCAGCCTGGGGTACCTCGTCGATCGCACTGCTTATCGGCATTCTGGGCATTGCCAATACCATGGCGATGTCGGTCTTCGAGCGGACGCGAGAGATCGGCATTCTGCGTGCGCTGGGATGGAAACGATGGCGCGTCATGCTATTGATTCAGATGGAAGCAGCCGTGTTGGGATTGGCCGGTGGAATTGTTGGCATTGCCGTGGGTTGGGGCTGTTTACGCGTGCTGGCCGCGCTGCCACAGACGGCGAGCATCGTCTCCGCGTCCTTTCCGCTGCTGCTCTTGGTGGAGGCGTTGGGCATTGCTGTAGCAGCCGGACTGGCCGCCGGATTCATTCCCGCGTGGCGCGGGGCTCACCTTTCGCCTGTGGAGGCCTTGCGCCATGACTAGTCCGCTGCTGCAAGTGCGTGACTTGCGCAAGAGCTACGACGAGGGACGGATCGAGGCCCTGCGCGGCGTTGACCTCTCCATCACCGCCGGGGAGTTTCTTGCCATCAGCGGGCCGAGCGGCAGCGGCAAATCCACCCTGCTGCAACTGCTGGGCGGACTCGACACTCCGACCAGCGGCGAAGTTCTTTTCAAAAACGCCCGCCTCGGCTCGACCATCGACCTCGATGTCTATCGCTCACGGAGCGTCGGGTTCATCTTCCAGGCATTTCATCTGATGCCCACGCTGCGCGTTCTCGAAAATGTGCAGGTGCCGATGCTGGCTCTCAGCCCCTGCCTGCTTAAACGTGCGGAACGGGCAGAAGCTTTGTTGCGCGAAATGGGCCTGGAACATCGTTTGCGACAGTATCCCAATGAACTTTCTGCGGGCGAGCGGCAGAGAGTGGCGATTGCGCGCGCGCTGGCCAACTCGCCGGAGATTCTATTGGCAGATGAGCCGACCGGAAACCTCGACAGCGTCAACTCGGCCCGCATCATGGACATCCTTACCGGGATTCAAAAACAACGGGGGATGACGCTGATTGTGGTGACGCACGAAAACGAGATCGCGCACTCGGCCGCACGGCAGATTCGCATCCGCGATGGAAGGATCGAGGAATGAGAGTCCATTTCCTGGCGCTGGCTGTCGCGCTGCTCTGCGCGACGCCTTCCCACGCGACGGATGTGAAGACGCTGCTGGCGGCGCCGCGACAACGCATCGAGACGGCAGATTATCGCGCCAGCGGCCACCTGATTCGCGTGGACGCGAATGGCAATCGCCTCAGCTTTCCCATCACCATCAAAGCGCACTGGTTCCCTGGTGTGCTGCGAGTGCTCTTGGAGTTTGGTTCAGTCTCAAAGACGAGCGCGGACTCATCAGTTAGCGGCCACGCTCCCACCCACATCCTGCTGGAGATGCGGCCCAGCGGGCGAAATGTGGTCCAAATTGCACACCCCGGCGACGCCACGGCGGCTACACTGCCCTCTGAGAAGTGGAACGACGGCCCGCTTGACGCCGGATTCAGCTACGAGGATTTTCTTGAAGCGCAGTATTTCTGGGCGGGGCAAGCGGCGCTGGACAAGGCGAGGTTTGGCGCGCGCGATTGCGACGTGGTGAAGAGCACGCCGGGCGCGGCCGACAAGACACACTACGCCGAGGTCACCACCTGGCTCGATCACGACATCGGCTTTCCGGTGCATGTGGAGAAGGCGCTGAAGGGCGGAACGGTTAAGGAGTTTACGTACTTCGGACTGCGCCAGACTGGCGGAGTCTGGTCAGCACATCAGGTGGAAGCGAAGATCCGCGGACAAGCTGGCTCTACTCTGCTCATCATCGACCGCGGCACTCCAAAAGCAAACCTCAGCTTGAAAGACTTCAGTTCCGCGCAACTGACGCATTTCTAGGACACTGCATGGTCCTGCTAGCCTCCATTTTCGGCTTGGCCGCGGCCCTGGTTCTTTCAGGCATCATTTATCAGTGCCTCGGCGCACGAAGCGATCGCCGGCGCTACACCAGAGAGGGCCGCTGGATCGACATCGGAGACAGGCGTAAGCTCTACCTGCTGGAAATGGGATCGGGAGATGCTACCGTCCTCTTTGAAGCTGGAATTGCGGCCACCAACCTGAACTGGTTCCACATCCAGACGACAGTTTCGCAGTTTGCTTCGACGGCATCGTATGACCGTTGCGGCCTGGGTTGGAGCAGCCCTTGCCGCACGGCGCGCACGCCCGCAAACATCGCCACGGAACTGCATCAGCTTTTAGCAGGAGCAGGCATCAAGCCGCCCTATATCCTGGTGGGACATTCCTTTGGCGGACTGGTCATGCGCCGCTTTGCGCTGAATTATCCCGATGAAGTGCGCAGCATTGTGCTGGTGGACCCCATGCGCTGCGAGGAGTGGCCGCCGCTGAATCCGGGCAGGCAATCGGAGATCGACCGCGGCAAGAAACTGTTCCGTTTCGCCATCCCAATCGCGCGTGTGGGGCTTGCCCGCCTCGCTGTTACTTCGCTTTTCCTGCGATCTGGCCGGACGGCGCAGCGGCTGGCAAGCGCCGCTGGCGATGGTGGCATGCATGTGCTCGACCGCGTCAAGAACGAAGTGGGTAAGATGCCGCAAGAAGTCTGGCCTATGGTCGCCGCTCATTGGTCGCGGCCCGGTAATTTCGCCGGTATGCGCAGCCACGTCATGGCCGTGCCGGACACCGTCCGCGAAATGCAGAATGCCGAACCGATTCTGAAGATTCCCGTGCTGGTGCTGACCCCTGGAAAATCCACGCCGCTCACCGACGATTATCTTGCCCGCATAGGCTGTCGCGTGCGGCAGGTGATTGCACACAAAAGCGCTCACTGGATCCATCTCGACCAGCCCGACCTGGTCGTTGATTCGATACGGGAGATGGTGACGGCCACCGCCGCAGAGACCATGATCGCCGCCGATTGAGGCGTCCTTTCCGCCCGAATCCCCCAAAAACCGGATTTCCCCGGTGATTTTCAGAGGCCAAATCTCACGATGCGGGAGAATTCGGCAGCGAAAAGTTTCCAACAGGCATTGATTCAACACGAGTTACAAATAATCTGCAAGGTTTTGAGGGAAATTTACACTCCTTGCTCGAGGGGGAGGGGGGGGTACAAACCGAGGGGTATAAACCGGGAGGATAGTTGACAGAACAGACCGGGCGCATCCAGTACTCTCTCGACCTCTTTAGCCACTCGGACTCTCTTCGATCGCGTTGCCGGATCGAACCACTAACTGACATTGTGCGCCAAGGGCGGTAATTCTCTGCAAAACGGGCTTAAATCCCGCCGCGGATCGAAATCGTCCCTGCCGGTTGCCGTGTTCGGGCGCACAATTACGGAACCGCCTTAACGCTTGCCGGCCGGCTTGTGAGGAGTCTTCTTGGCTGCGGGCTTAGCGGACTTGGTCGGCTTTGGCCTGGGAGCCGGTTGGGGCTTCTTCCGAGAAGGCGCGGACTTGGGAGCCGGAGCCTTGGGTTTGGCTTTTGCCGCCGGCCTTGCAGCAGCTTTTGCCTTGGCAGGTGCCTTGACCGGTGCTTTGGCGGGAGCCTTGGCGGACGGATTTCCTTTTGGAGCCATTTTCCCAGCTTGAGCAGCGTTGGGCGGTGTCGGCTTGGAGTTGGGGCGAACAGCGGGCGCAGCTGGTTTGACAGCTTTCGGCGCGGGCTTCGCCGCGTGCAGGGCTGCGGCTTTGGGCTCCGGCTTGGGTTGAGCCTTAGGCTTGGGAGCCTGTTGGGGCTTCGCTGCCTCTTCGGGCTTAGGCGCGGCCTTGGGCAGGGGAACCGGCTTGACGGGTTTGGGCTGGGCTATCGGCTTTGGAAGGCTCTTGACCGTAGCAGATTTGGGAGCCGATTTGGGATGATTGCCCTCCTCCTCTTCGTCCTCGTCGCCATCGGCCTCGGATTCATCTGGAAGGTCGGCATCTATGTCTACCTTGGGAAGATGCAGCCCCATGGCAAGCTCATCATCGTCCCCGCCCATGTCGTCCAGATCCTCATCGTCTTCCAGGTGATCCTCTGACTCATCGTCGTAGGAGTCTCCCTTCGGCTTGGGCTCGGCGCCGCGCTTGGCACGCGGCCGCTTGATGGTGACTTGAGGCGGCGGAGCGGGCGGCGAATAGGGCTCAAGAAAAGCGCGAATCTCCTCTGGCGTGGCTAGTTTGCCGTCGAGAAGCTCCAGAAATACCTTTTGGACAATCTCCTGGTATGCAGGCAGTTCGGGGGTAATGCGCATCTCCTGCATCAACGCGTGAGGGATGCGCTGCCGGACTTCTGGCCAGACTTTGAGGAAGAGATTGAAGCGTTCCTTGACGGCCGCGTCTGTGCTTGTAAACCCAAGCCACAGAATGGCTTCCGGATCATAGCTCGTGAAGAGCTTGAAGCCGGCCGAAGGGACGGAATTCTGCTTGGAAAGGAGCACTTTGGCAAATCCCGCAGCCAACGCATCCAGGCTGCTCCACTCCTCAACAAATCCGGGGCGCAGCATCAGCTTCTTGAGCGTAGCCAGATCCTTGCCTGGCAGCTTGGCGGTCAGCAGCCGCATCTGCGCAGCCGACATGTCGGGATGGACTCCCTGCAAAAGCAGCTCAACGGCCAGATCGTGCAAGGCGGCAAGCCCAGCCTCGTCGGCCTTGGCGGAGGTCCAGGCGGGGAACAGCTCCTTCATCCAGCCCTCGGCCTCATACGCTCGCAAAACCTTCAGCCCGTCTTCCTCGTGGCCGATCTGCTCCAGTTCCTGACTGCGGGCCTGGGCCGAAAGGTGTTCGATGACGCCTTCCTCTTTGGCGTTGATATAGCGGGTCTGGGTTTTGGGGTCCATCTCCCAGCCGAGGCGAGTGAGATAGCGCGTGGCGCGAATCAGCAGGGATGGCTCTTCAAGGAAGCCATAATTGGAGACCAGGCGCAGGGTGCGCGACTCGATGTCCGCGGCGCCGTTCATGGGGTCCATCAGCAGCCCAAACGAGCCTTCATTGAGGGAGATGGCCATGGCGTTGACGGTGAAGTCGCGGCGGCGGAGCTCCTCCTGAATGGCAGCGGGATGGTAAACCGGTTTGCCGGGTTTGGGATACTCGACGCGATGCGTGCTGACCAAATCAACGCGAACCGTGCCGGGAAAACACAGATACAGGGCGCGGCTGACTTCGTCTTCGCCCCATACATTGCCGCCAGTTTTCTCAATTGCTTTCTTGAGCTTAAGCGCATTTCCATGCATCGCTACTTCAAGATCGCGAACGGTATGGCCGCTGGTCAGGTCGCGCACAGCATCCCCGGTGAGAAACAGGATGGTGCCGGCCTCGCGCGCAACTTCGCGCAAGTGGCGCAAGGCGCTCTGCTGGTCCGCTGACAACCGGTTTTCCAGAAGATAGATGTAATCGGGCATTCGTTTCCTGCTTCCGCGTACTGGTTTGCTCAGCCAAGTGCCTGATGTTGTTACTCTTACAGCAGGCGCTTGCCTTGCTAACAAAGCAGTACTCTAACACAATCAGGTCCGGTTGGCTAGACCTCAATGCACCAAATTTGCGACTTCTTCCGGTACTGCCCCGGTTGGTTTCCTTATCCTTTAGACGCGCACCGATCCCTTCAAGTCACCGGTTCGTGCGACAATGCAGAGCGATGGCCTCTCAACGTAAACCAGTGATCGTGCGCAAGTTCTCCAGGGAGTGGCTGGCGGGCTATGCGGAGGCCGGCTGTGGGCAGGATGCAGCGGAGTTGGAGATTCTGGACCTGACCGGCAAGGTGCTGCGCATGGGCTGGGAGCAGGTGAAGTGGGTCTGCTACGTGCGCGACTTCCCTGCCCAGTTCGCGGGCTCGACCAATCCAGAGCGGCTTCTTCACAAGCGGTTTGCGATCCGGCCTCGGACTCCGGGCCTGTGGCTGCGGATGACGCTGACAGACGGCGAAGAACTTGAGGGTCTGGCGGAGAACGACCGCTCTCTGGTGGAAGGCGCCGGGCTGCTGCTCACTCCGCCGGATACGCGCTCCAACACGCAGAGGATTTATGTGCCGCGTCAGGCGATCCAGACTCTGGAAGTGGTGAGCCTGATTGGCGCCGCGGGCCGCAAGCGTGCAGTGACAACCAGTCAGGCGACTGAACAGCCGGAGCTTTTTCCGCAGGAACCGGATGGGGCGTAAGGAGCCTGTTTCGCGTCTTCGGAGTCGGCCTCAGCCGCCCCCACGCCTATTCCGCTACAATTCCAACCATGAAGCTAGGCGAGTTGGCAACGAGATTGGGTGCGGAGCTGCGCGGAGACGCGGAGCTGGAAGTAACCGGCGTGAAAGGGATTGAAGAGGCCGGGCCGACGGAGATCACCTTCGTGGCCAATCCAAAATATGGGGGCCTCGCGCGCAAAACCAAAGCGGCGGCCGTGCTGGTCGAGCCGGAGTTCCCGGAGATTGAAGCGGCGACGCTGCGGCTCAAAAACCCATACCTTGCCTTTTCGCGAGCATTGGCAATCTTCTATCAGCCGCCGGCATATGCGCCTGGCATCCATCCGACTGCGGTCATCGATCCAACGGCGGTGATCGGCGAAGAAGCGCATATCGGGGCTTACGTTGTGATTGGCCCCGGAGTGAAGCTGGGCGACCATGCCACGCTGCTGCCTCATGTAGTGCTCTACCCCGGCGTCGAGGCTGGCACCCATTTCTTTGCTCATGCTCACGCCGTGGTGAGGGAAAACTGCATTCTCGGCGATCATGTGACGCTGGAAAATGGCGTCATCATCGGCGCGGACGGCTTCGGGTTTGCCAAAAACGAGCAGGGCCACTGGGAAAAGATTCCGCAGTCTGGACCGGTGCGTCTAGGCAACCGGGTGGACGTGCAGGCCAACGCGTGCATCGATCGCGCGACGGTGGGAGCGACTGAGATTGGCGATGGGACCAAGGTCGACAATCTGGTCCAGATCGGGCACGGCTCGCACGTGGGAGAGAACACGCTGCTTTGCGGACAGGCGGGACTGGCCGGCTCGTCGGTGGTGGGCAACAACGTCATACTGGCCGGACAGGCCGCGGTAGCTGGACACTGCGCGCTGGGCGATGGGGTGATTTTGACCGCGCAAAGCGGCGTATCCCATGACATACCCGCAGGCAAGATGGTCTCCGGCTCGCCGGCCTTTGACAATCGCACTTGGCTGCGGGCAGTGACCATCTTCCAGCGGTTGCCGGAATTGCTGAAGCGGCTGGATAAGGTGGAAAAGAAGCTGGCGGCGCAGGAAGGCGCAGCGGATTCGGACCGGAGCAAGGAATGAAGCTTGAATGCAGAGGAATTTTGGCCGCAGCGCTTGCGCCGATGCTGATATGGGCCGCAGGATGCCACTCGCACCACATTGAAATGGCGGTGGAGAACCGCACAGGCGCGGCGATCCAACTGCTGGAGGTGCATTATCCGAGCGCCAGTTTTGGAGCGGACCGGCTGGCACCGGGCGAGGTCTTCCGCTATAGCATCCAGGTGCGCGGCAGCGGGCCGTTGAAGGTGGGGTACACCAGCAGCGACGGGCAGCAGGCTCAGATAAGCGGACCAACGCTGGCCGAGCGCCAGGAGGGACGGATCCAAATTGTTCTGCTGCCCGGCGGCGCCGCGGAGTTTCATCCCAAATTGGCTCCGTAGTCCTGGAAGAGCCGTTCCAATTTGCATCGAAGCCATAGAAGAGCGCGAGGAAATTGACTTTGCCGGCTCTTCCCTGTACAAAACCCACCGATAAACACGATTAGAGGGGAAAGATGAACTCGATCGCTGCACCCATCTTTGGCCTGCGCCAGTTTCCATGGCTGCGGAAGCATGGGTTTGCTGTGCGCCTGGGGGTGTGTTTCCTCTCAATTGCATCGATAACGGTGGCTGTGGAATCCATCGAGCAATGGAGGCCCGAAAATAGCCCTGTATGGGTTGCCAACGGGCTTCTGCTCGCCTTTCTGCTTCTGGCGCCGCGCTGGCGCTGGCCCGCCTACCTGCTTACCGGCTTTCTGGCTCTCTCAGTCCGCAGCGTGCTCGATCACGCAAGGTCGGACGAGTTCCTGCTTTATAACGCGCTGAACATCCTTGAAGTGACGGTTGGCGCGCTTCTGCTGCGGAGGCGTTCGACGGTGCTTCCCCGCTTCACGGAGCGCGCCTATCTCATCCGCTTTTTCGGCTATGCGGTTCTAGCTGGGCCGGCGCTCGCAGGAGGGATATTTGCGCTGGTGTTCCTTTTCTGGGTTCATCCGGCTCCGCCCCACCCGTTTTTGGGTTGGATGACCGCTGACAGCCTCGGCATTGCCATTGCCACACCGGCCTTTGCAGCCGTCTTGCAGACTCGCTTCAGAAACACTCTGGACTGGCGAAGGAATTGGATTTATCCGGCGATTCTGCTCGGTATAACCATCGCCGCCTTCGCGCAGAATCGGGTGCCGCTAATTTACCTCATCTATCCGCTGCTGGTTCTTGTGGTGGTGCGGCTTGGGCTGGGGTATGCATCGCTGTTCACCATCCTGGCGGCCGCCACTGCGGAATGGCTCACAATTTGCGGTTATGGACCGTTTGCGGCAGAGAGTTTCATCAGTCCAGCAATGCCCAGCTTGCATCTGCAGGCAGCGGTTGCCTCCGCCATCATGTTGGTTTACGGAATCTCCGTGGTGCTGGAGCGGCAAAAAGCCACCGAGCGCCGGCTTCAGGAGACCGTTTCGCTGCACAGGCTGGTCACGGAAAACTCACGCGATCTGATTGTCCTGGCTGACTTCAACGGCGGGCGCTCTTATGTCTCCTCTGCATCAGAGAGCATGGGCGGATGGAAGCCGGAAGAAGCCGCGGCGCTCGCGGGACTCAAAATGGTGCATCCCGAGGACCAGCCCAAAGCCGAGGCTGCGATGCGTGAATTGCGATCAGGCGGCGACGGGGTCATGATCGAGTGCCGCGTCCGCAAACGGAACGGCGAATATCTCTGGGTTGAAGCCGCTCTCCGGGTCGTGCACGATCCGACCACCGGTCTGCCTTCAGGGGTCCTGAACATCGTGCGCGACATCTCCGAGCGCAAGCGCTCTGAACAGCAACTCCAGGACGCATACCGGGCGGTGGAAGCGCTGGCCTTGACGGATGGGCTAACCGGTCTGGCCAACCGGCGGCGCTTCGACCAGTACCTGGCCACAGAGTGGCGACGCGGCATGCGCTCACGCCAGCCGCTTTCCCTGCTTATGCTGGATGTGGATCTGTTCAAGGCATACAACGACAGTTATGGGCACCAACGCGGCGATAGCTGCCTCAAGCAGATTGCGGAGTCGTGTATGGACGTGGTCTCACGCTCGGCGGATCTGGTGGCGCGCTTCGGTGGCGAGGAGTTTATAGTGACCATGCCCAACACGGAAAGCGAAGGCGCCATGCAGGTGGCCGAAGAGATCTGCGAGGCCGTCCGCAGCCGTCGGCTGCCGCACAACGGAAGCCCAATGGGAGTTGTCACCATCTCCATTGGCTGCGCAACATTGGTTCCTGAATTCGGAAAGCACGCGGCGGACCTGATCGCAATTGCGGACCGCGCGCTCTATGCGGCCAAGCACAACGGCAGAAATCAGGTGTGCCTTGGCTATGCACTGGAGAGACGCGGCGCGGACGCACAACCGCGGCCCGCAACAGTCACGACAGCTTGAGCCGGTTTCGCGTCCTGGCCGATTTGCAACGCGCGCGGAGGGGCTTGCAGCCAGTTCACGCGCCTCTCCCTACCCGACGCCAACAACGCGTCAGATAGGGAGTGCCCGCATTAAAGCAATTTTCTAGTGCACCATGCCCTGAAAGAGCGGGGATTGCAAGAGGCTGCTGAATTGCGCATCTGAGGTGGCGAAGTGGATCGAAAGCCGCCCTGAGTCGGAGGAGAGGCTGGTGGCGCTCAACGCCTGCTTCTCAGCCTCCGAGCCGCTCATCTTGCGCAACATCACAGCGGCCGTCAGAAGCGATGAGATCGTGGCGGCGGCGAAGCTGTCGCCGGTGGAGATCGTCAGATCGAACTTGACGCCGTGCTGAAAGTCCATTCCGTACCAGGATGCCTGCAAGCGCTTTTGCACCGTTTCAAAGTCCGTGAGCGAGCCGGCCTCGCCCAGCACCTGCTTCATCATGGTCTGCGTGCCCTTTTGGTCGAGGATGCTCCACAGGGGCTGGGAGTCGACGGCATTCATGGCTTCCATCATGGGCCCGTTTGTCTCCAGGCTGGGCGCCATGCCGTCACGAGCATCGAGAGCCTTGGTGACCGCTTCAGAGTCGCCGAAGACCATGGTCGAGGGGTCAACAAAGCAAACCACCATGCCGGTCTTTGCCAGCGGATAGACCCTGTTGGTGCGCACCAGCGTGGCCTTCAGCTTCTGTGCGCGGAAGTTGGCTACAATCTCCTGCACGGAGAACTGGCCCTGGGCTACGCCGACGGTATCCAGTTGGTCGCCTTCACCCTTACTCGGGCGAAAGAGGGCAAAGGCCAACTGCTCCACATCGTGGTTCTCGTTGAGTCCCGACTTATGCAGCGCTTCTTCAAAGCGCTTGAGCCCCGGCGGCATCACGCGGTCGCGCAAATTCATCGCGGAGGTTGAGTTCTCCATGGCGTGGTAGTCGATGGTCACCAACTGCTGTACATCGTGCGGGATGGCGGTGCGGGCATCGGTGGACAACTGCGCCGCCGGCGCCGAAACGGCTGCGGCAAGCAAGATAGCCGGAATCGAAATTCTTAGAAAAGCTTTCAACAAATTCATCCTCCACAGAAGCGGAAACTGTTCAATCCACGAGTGAAAGGCAGCTAAACACCTGCGCTTCCACTGCATTCAATGGCAAACAACCCCGTTCCTGTTCCACTTTCATTTTACGCGTTTGGTTACGTCTGTTGCACCCCTCGAGCCGGACGGGACGTTCATCCCGCTTCCGGCCATGCCATCGGAGCCGCAAGCCGGCGCTCGAGAATCTTGGTCTGCGCATCGAACCCAGTTAATTGACGCATCCACTCGCTATCCCGCTCACATGCAGTTTCCGGGAGCAAGCCGATGACTTCACCCTCGACTGGCGCGGCCTTCAGGCGCAGTGCAAGTGCCGAGACGGCGCGATAGACCTGCGAGAGCGGCGTAACGTCGAGATCTGTGATGTCCATGGCAAGCTGCGCGCGGCCATGCGCCAGGACGCCCATGGCCTTAACGCCCTTGAGCCCGCCTGAAGCGGCGCGGATTCCTTTGGCAATGGCGCGCACCATGGCGACATCCGCCGAATTGAAGTAGATGTTGTAGGCTACCAGGAGCTTGCGAGCGCCAACAGCGCAAGCGCCAGCGGTGGGATGGAGGTTCGGGCCACCAATATCAGGCCGGCGGGAAGAATCCTTGGCGACGGCGTCGCGCAACCCCTCGAATTGGCCGCGGCGCACCTCTTCGAGATCGGCGCGGTCGGGCCGTGCGGCCGCCGCTCCGTAAAAGAACACTGGCACGTTGAATCGCCGCCAGATTTCCTGTCCAGCCTGGCGGGCGAGCAGCGCGCACTGCTCCAGTTTGATGCCGGAGATGGGCACAAAGGGGATCACGTCGGCCGCACCGATGCGCGGGTGAACCCCTTGCTGACGAGTCAGGTTGATCAGCTCGACTGCCTTGCCTACGCCGCGCACCGCGGCTTCAACCATCGCCGCGGGATCGCCGGCAAGCGTCACCAGGGAGCGGTTGTGATCAGCGTCCATCGACCAATCGAGCAGATGCACTCCTTCAACGCGCATCGCGGCCACAATGGCCTTGACCCGCCGGGCATCCGTGCCCTCGGAGAAGTTGGGAACGCACTCGACAATCGGTCCACTCATCGTCTCTTTTACTCCGGCTTTGAAAGGGCGCATCCTTCGACGCTGCAAGGATAAAGCCCTGACTTACCCGCCCGGCGCAGCTAAATTCTCGCCATCACTTCCAGAAGGTATAGCCCACCTGCAGTTGGATGCTGGCATTGACTCCAGGATTACGGTCGCCCAGCGAGGCCGAGGAGATATGCACTGCGTTTACCCCCAGGTCAATCGAGCGCCCGTCGCGTGTGAAGTAGTGAATACCGACGCCGCCCTGCGGCGAAAAATTCCACACGCTCGTCGAACCATCAACGGGGAAACCCGGAGCGCTCGAATAGCTAGGCGGAAACTCGCGCGTGGTGTAGATGAGCCCGCCTGCACCCTGAAACCAAGGCTGAATGCGCCGTGAACTAGTGAGGAAATTCCAGCGGAAGATGACTGGTGTCAGGCTAACGCCACGATAGGTGCCGCCGCTGACCGGCAGAGTGCAGGGCGTGGGCGTACTGCCTACAATACAGGTGTAATTCGCCGTGTGCGCAGCCGGAGTGTAAGCCTGCCAAAGCGGCATGATGTTGGCGCCGAACTCGAACTGACCGCTGAGAACGCCGGCATGAAGAACCGGAGTCACCGGCTTGCCCAACTGAACGCCGGCGCTGAGGAACTTGTAATCCGAGCGATCACCTATGCCCGTTCCCCAATTGACGAACGGGCCGTACTCCCAGCTCCTGGCGTCACGCACGTGGGCCACGGGATTCTCTGCTGTCGGTGAAGCAATGGTTGCGGCACTGCCTGAACTTTGGGCGGCGGCGATGCCTGTGCCTGCCGCGGCGGCCCCGCTCATCAGGACGAAGATGAAAAGCTTTGCGATTCGGGTCAACGTTCTTCCCTTCCCTTAACGAAAATTCTTGAATCTCCATAAAAAGGCCGCCACAACCGGGCGGCCTTTCCAACGCCTTCTGGCGTCATCCTAGCCGGCCGCCGCTTCCATCTGTTCGGCGTCCATGTCGAAGTTCGAGTAGACGTTCTGCGTGTCGTCGCAGTCTTCCAGCGTCTCGAGGAGACGAATCATCTGATTGGCCTCTTTGCCTTCCAGCTTGGTATAGGTAGAGGCAACCATGGTTACCTCGCTCATCACGGTGGGAATGCCGGCAGCCTTCACCGCAGCGACAACGGCCTCGTGATCGGCTGGATCGGAGACAATCTCCCACGTGTCGCCCTCGTCGTTCAAGTCTTCGCCGCCGTTTCCGAGCACGATATCCATCAGTTGCTCTTCCGTGGCCGCGTCCTTCTCGATGGCGATGAGTCCTTTCTTGTGGAACATGAACCGGACCGAGCCGGATTCGCCCAGATTCCCGCCATTCTTTGAAAAGGCATGGCGGATCTCGCTCACCGCGCGGTTGCGGTTATCGGTCAGCACATCCACAATGATGGCAACGCCGCCGGGGCCGTAGCCCTCGAAGGTGATTTCTTCGTAGGTAAGGCCCTCCAACTCGCCGGTGCCGCGCTGGATCGCGCGCTTGATGTTATCTTGCGGCATATTTTCGGCTTTGGCCGCCAGAACAGCGGTTCGCAACCGGGCATTCGTATCGGGGTTGCCGCCGCCTTTGGCCGCCACGGCGATTTCCCTGAGGAGGCGAGTGAATATCTTGCCGCGCTTGGCATCGAGCGCGCCCTTCTTGTGCTTGATTGTGGCCCATTTTGAATGGCCGGACATGTGAACCTCAGTAGTAGAGAAAATGGTGGCGCGGCACGCGCCTGACGTTGTGAGTATACCATCGGCAGGGCCACAAAAGGCTAATCCATGGCAGGGCCGCTTCGGCGGCGGAGCGACCGGTCTGGAGTGGCTTTACCGGCTCATCGCGTGCAACTTTCAGTGCGCCATGCCAGGTTTATAGCTAGACTGGATTTGGCCCTCTGGATCGAGGCCGAAGATCGGGCTGCTCTCCGGTACGCAGCCCCAGGCTAAAAGCGGGAAGATGGTGCGCAGTGATTGACATCCATCAGCATCTGATCTGGGGAGTGGACGACGGATCGCCCGATCTGGACACCTCTCTCGCAATGGCGCGTGAGGCCGCAGCCGAAGGCGTAACCCACATTGTCTGCACGCCACACGCCAGCGAGCGTTACCCCTACCGTGCCCAGCTCATCGAAGAGCGTTTTGCCGAGCTGCGCGGGCTGCTCGAAGGCCAGATCAGCTTGAGCCTGGCTTGCGACTTCCACATGACCGCGGAGAATATTCATGATGCGGCGGCCAACCCCTTGCGCTATTCGATCAACAGCAAAGGGTACCTGCTGATCGAGTTCGCCGACGCCTCGATTCCCCGGCAGATCACTGACGCCATGTTCATGCTGCAATCGGCAGGCTATACGCTTATCATCACCCACCCGGAGCGGTATTCGGCCTTGCTGGGCCAGCCGGAGATGCTGGCGGAGATGATGCGCCATGGCAGCCTGGTCCAAGTAACGGCCGGCTCGCTCTATGGGCGATTCGGCAAGATGGCCGAGGCATTTTCCAACGAGCTGCTGGAGCGCAACTGGATTCACTTCCTGGCCAGCGATGGGCACAACATGACCGGACGGCGGCCGCACCTGAAGAGGGCTTATGACTATGTGTTTCAAAAAGCCGGCGAAGAGACAGCTCGGCGGCTGTGCGTGACTAACCCGCGGGCCGCCGTTGATGGCGCCCCATGGCCTGAGCAACCAGAACCTCTGGGGCTCTGGGAGCGTGTGCCGCTGAAGTTCCAGGCGAGGAAATTTGCTGGGCCGCACGGCAAAAATGCCCGCACAGAGACCGAAAGCGGCGCTCCCAGAGACGGTCAGCGCGGCTTTTTCAAGACTCTCTTCGGGCGATAAAGGCGCGAGGAGATATTACTGGAGGCACCAAATGAATCCATTCGATTCGTATCCCGAAGGAGGCCGGAAACTGCTGGGACCTGTAAGAGGAAGCAACTGCCGCCGCGTGTATTGCCGCGAGTTCATGCAACAGACGGGCCAGAAGCTATGTGCTTATTGCGGTTGCGACTTCACTGCTTGTTACCCAACGTGGCTGACCATGGTGCTTGATCATGTGGTCCCGGCCAGCGTCTGCGCGTCAATGCATATTGATCTCAAGTGGCGTAGGGATTACTCGAATGCGGTTTTGGCATGTGCGGCATGCAATGGGTTCTGCAACCGGTACAGCATTCCAGCCGGTACTGTTCCGCCAGCGACGCTAGAGGCGTTTTACGACCTCCGAGACAGGATCTTTGCCGAACGCAAAAAGAAGATCGCAGAAAAACGGGAAGAGGAACGTCTGTTCTTCTCGGATAAGCCATGGGAGTCAAAGCAAGGGTAGAACTCCTTCGGCAAATCCAGACCAACCTCTACAGCCCCAACCCGCCATCGACAACGAGAATTTGACCGGTAACAAAGTGCGGCCCGGCGGCGAAGAAGAGAACCGCCTCCGCTACGTCTTCTAAGCTACCGTTGCGTTGCATGGGCGTCTTGGCGGAAAAATGCGCAGATTGCCCACTCGTGCGTCCATTTTCCTCTCCGTCCAACTGTATCCAACCCGGCGCGACGCAATTCACGCTGACTTCAGGCGCAAAAGCCTTGGCCATGGCCTGCGTAAGCGAGTGAAGCGCTGCCTTGGATGCGCAATAGTGGGCATGGCTGGCCCAGGCATGAATTCCCCCCAGCGAGCCGAGGTTGACGATCCTGCCCTCGACAGCGCGCAGATGAGGCAACGCCTCGCGAGCCACCAGGAAAGGCCCGCGCGTATTGGTCTCGAAGGCCAAATTCCACTGGTCCAATGTGAGGCTGTCGAGCGGCGCCGACTCAAAGACGGCGGCGTTGTTGACGACGAGATCAAGCCCGCCGAATCGGCTCACCGCAGCCGCGACTGCGGCGCGCACCGAATCCTCGGAGCGCACATCGCACTCAATGGCCATGCTTCTGCGACCAAAAGTCTCTACGTCTCGAACGGTTTCTTCAGCTTCAGCCCGGGAGTTTCGGAAGGTGACAGCCACGTCAGCTCCGGCCTGGGCCAACGCCAAGGCGATGCCACGGCCAATGCGCCGCGCACCGCCTGTAACCAATGCCGATTTGCCGCTTAGAGGCTGGTTGGTCATTGAAATCCATACACCTTTCAAAGCCGCGTGGATTCGAAGGCCAATGCAGCCCAAAGCAACAGTTACTTCGGCTGGGGTTGAGTGGGCTGCGCGTCCGGCTGGGCTGCGGGCTTGTCTTTTGATGCAGGCGCGGGAGGCGCAACCGGGCTCTTGCCGCCCTCCAAGGTCGCGGGGTGCTTCTTGTAGATCGAGTACTGCTCGCCGGGGCGCTTCATCCGAATATCGATGGCTATCTGCGCCTGGTCGACCTTGTAGTCATCTCCAAAAGTCTGGAACCCTTTGGCGATGATTTGCAGCCGCACCGTGTCTCCAATAGGCAACACATCAATGATGGCCTTGCCATCCTCGTTGGTCTTCAGCTCCATGTTGCCTTTGTCCCTCTCACCCTCCATGGGGTGGAAGATGACGGCTGCATTCTCGACGGGCT
>Ga0302156_10000189_pt1 | contig 58327 bp, 50 predicted proteins | sample I_Bog_N3_2_FD_193503 | JGI IMG/M metagenome (GOLD analysis project Ga0302156, IMG submission 193503) | Peat permafrost microbial communities from Stordalen Mire near Abisko, Sweden - I_Bog_N3_2 | ecosystem: Environmental > Terrestrial > Soil > Wetlands > Peat | place: Sweden: Abisko, Stordalen... | reverse complement strand
AGGCGGTATCCGCCAGGCCTACGAACTGGCCTACGCCACCGACACCGAATCGGCCTTCGGCGGCATCATCGCCTTCAACCGCGAACTGGATGCCGAAACCGCCAAGGCCATCGTCGAGCGTCAGTTCGTCGAAGTGATCATCGCCCCGTCCGTGAGCGAAGAAGCCCGCGCCGTCGTGGCCGCCAAGGTCAATGTGCGCCTGCTGGTCTGCGGCCAATGGGACGCCAACCGCGCCCCGGCCTGGGACTACAAGCGCGTCAACGGTGGCCTGCTGGTGCAGAGCCGCGATATCGGCATGATCGGCAGCGACGATCTGAAAGTCGTGACCCAGCGCGCGCCGACCGAGCAAGAGATCCACGACCTGATCTTCGCCTGGAAAGTCGCCAAGTACGTCAAGTCCAACGCCATCGTCTACGCCAAGAACCGCCAGACCATCGGTGTCGGCGCCGGCCAGATGAGCCGCGTCAACTCCGCTCGTATTGCTGCAATCAAGGCCGAGCATGCTGGCCTGCAGGTACAGGGCTCGGTCATGGCTTCGGACGCGTTCTTCCCGTTCCGCGACGGTCTCGACAATGCGGCCAAGGCCGGTGTCACCGCGGTGATCCAGCCGGGCGGCTCGATGCGTGACAATGAAGTGATTGCGGCTGCCGACGAAGCCGGTATCGCGATGGTGTTCACCGGCATGCGCCACTTCCGCCACTGATAACACAGCCCCTGTAGGAGCCGGCTTGCTGGCGATGGCGGCCGCCAGATCGATGCAAGACTCGCTGGCCTCATCGCCAGCAAGCCGGCTCCTACAGTCAGCGTCCAGCGGGATGCTCTCTTAGAATTCAGCGTCATCGAGGTTTTTGAAATGAATGTTTTGATCATCGGCAGCGGTGGCCGTGAACACGCCCTGGCCTGGAAAGTGGCGCAGGACCCGCGTGTCGTAAAAGTCTTCGTTGCCCCGGGCAACGCCGGTACCGCCATCGAGGCCAAGTGCGAGAACGTCGCCATCGACGTCCTGGCCCTTGAGCAACTGGCGGACTTTGCCGAGAAAAACGTCTCCCTGACCATCGTCGGTCCGGAAGTACCGCTGGTGGCCGGCGTGGTCGACCTGTTCCGTGCCCGTGGCCTGGACTGCTTTGGTCCGACCGCCGGTGCCGCCCAGCTCGAAGGCTCCAAGGCCTTCACCAAGGACTTCCTGGCACGCCACAAGATCCCTACCGCCGACTACCAGAACTTCACCGAGATCGAGCCGGCCCTGGCCTATCTGCGTGAAAAAGGCGCACCGATCGTGATCAAGGCCGACGGCCTGGCCGCCGGCAAAGGCGTGATCGTCGCCATGACCCTGGGCGAAGCCGAAGACGCCGTCCGCGACATGCTCGCCGGCAACGCCTTCGGTGAGGCCGGTTCGCGGGTGGTCATCGAGGAGTTCCTCGACGGCGAAGAAGCCAGCTTCATTGTCATGGTCGACGGCAAGAACGTCCTGCCCATGGCCACCAGCCAGGACCACAAGCGCGTCGGCGACGGCGACAGCGGCCCGAACACCGGCGGCATGGGCGCCTACTCGCCGGCCCCGGTGGTCACCGCCGAAGTACACCAGCGGGTCATGGACCAGGTGATCTGGCCGACCGTGCGCGGCATGGCTGCCGAAGGCAACGTCTACACCGGTTTCCTCTACGCCGGGTTGATGATCGACCAGGCCGGCAACCCGAAGGTCATCGAGTTCAACTGCCGCTTCGGCGACCCGGAAACCCAACCGGTGATGCTGCGCCTGCAATCGAGCCTGATCCTGCTGATCGAGGCCGCGCTGGCCCAGGCCCTGGACAAGATCGAAGCACAATGGGACCCGCGTCCGAGCCTGGGCATCGTCCTCGCTGCCGGCGGTTACCCGGGCGACTACGCCAAGGGCGCAGTGATCAACGGCCTGGATGCGGCCGCGGGCCTGGAAGGCAAAGTCTTTCACGCCGGTACCGCACTGAAGGACGGCCAGGTAGTAACCTCCGGCGGTCGGGTGCTCTGCGCCACCGCCCTGGGCAACAGCGTTGACGCCGCACAGCAGCAAGCTTACAAGCTCGCAGCTAAGATTGATTGGGACGGCTGCTTCTACCGTAGCGACATAGGCTATCGTGCAATTGCACGCGAACGCGCAGACTCAAAGGAATAAGCTATCCGAAGGGATAGGCAAGGGCCTTCAGCCCTTGCCGAACTATTCCAGCCCTGCGCATAGTTATCACCGGGCATCAACCTACGAAGGGATTTCGCCGTGCGCTGGCTCAGGATCGCCATAGGTTTCACTGTCAGCTTGCTGACCCTGCTCTGCCTTGCTCCGGCCCAGGCCTCGCAAGGCATTGGCTGGGCGTCATTGCTTGACGACCAGGCCGACCTGCAATTGAGCGACATCCGCTCTTCGCGCTACATCAACCAATTCAGTCCCGTCGAGCTCGAACGCTTGACCGCCGCCCAGCCCGAAGGCGCCTTGTGGCTGCGCTTTCGCCTGCAACCGGGCAACCATGAACAAGTCCTGCGGGTCTTCGCCCCTGACCTGGCGCGTCTGGACCTCTACACCCTCGACGGCGACAACCTGATCGCCCAGGTGCGCACCGGCAACGACCTGCCCCAGGCCGAACGGCCGCTGCCCAGCAGCGACTTCATGCTGCCGCTGGTCCAGAGCACCCGACCGCTGGATATCTACCTGCGGCTGGTGTCCAAGCACGAGCTGCGCCCGCACATCACCCTCGAACCGGCGATCGCGGTCGCCGCCGACCAGAGCCAGTCATTACTCTACGGCCTGCTCTTCGGCTGCCTGACGATGCTGATCCTGCACAACCTGATCCGCTTCACCTACACCCGCTCGCGCAGCAGCCTGTGGCTGGCGGCCTGCGAAGGTTTCCTGCTGCTCAGCGCGTTGTTCCTGCTGAACCTGATCGGCCCCTGGCTGCCCGACTGGAATGGTGCGCAGACCCCCGCTTCCTATGTGGCGCTGCTGCTGACCGCGCCCTGCGGACTGATGTTCACCTACTCGTTCTTTTCCCAGTTGGGCCCGCACCCGCTGAACAAGCTGCTGCTGGCCGATATCCTGGTCATCAGCCTCGGCGGCCTGCTGCTGTTGTTCGTCGACACCCTGCCCCTGAACATCATGACCTACGGCCTGGTGGGCCTGGCGAGCCTGAGCATCCTGCTGGTGTCCGCCTATCACTGGCAGAAGGGCTACCGTCCGGCGCGGCTGTTCGTGGTGGCCATGGTGATTTTCAACATCGGCACCCTGGTGATCCTGCCCGCGCTGCTGGGACTGACCCTCGTGGCGCCGCAAGGCCTGATCATCGCGCTGCTGATATTTATCTGCATCAGCGGCCTGTTGATGAGCGTGGCCCTCGGCGAGCGCCGTCGCAGCATCACCGAAGACCAGTTCAGCCTCAGCCGCGACCTGGCGGCGAGCAACGCGGAAATCGCCGCCAAGGCCGAATTCCTGGCGAAGATCAGCCACGAGATCCGCACGCCGATGAACGGTGTGCTGGGCATGACCGAACTGCTCCTCGGCACGCCGTTGTCGGTCAAGCAACGCGACTACGTGCAGACCATCCACAGCGCCGGCAACGAGCTGCTGACCCTGATCAACGAGATCCTCGATATCTCCAAGCTTGAATCCGGGCAGATCGAACTGGATGACGTGCAGTTCGACCTCAACGCCCTGATCGATGACTGCCTGAGTATTTTCCGCGCCCGGGCCGAGCAGCAGAATGTCGAGCTGATCAGCTTTATCCAGCCCCAGGTGCCGCGAGTGATCAGCGGTGACCCGACACGCTTGCGCCAGACCCTGCTCAGCCTGCTGGAACACGCCCTGAAGAAAACCGACGAGGGCGAAATCCTGATTGTCGTCGCCCTCGACGAACGCAGCGGCCAGCCGCGCCTGCGCATCGCGGTCCAGGACAGCGGCGTGCCGATGGGCGACGAAGAACGCGACGCCCTGCTCCACGCCGAACTGCAGAGCAAGAACTTCCTCGCCGCGACCCGCCTGGGCGGCAACCTCGGGCTGGTGATCGCCCGTCAGCTGGTGCAACTGATGCAAGGCGAGTTCGGCATCAAGAGCGGCGCCCACCAGGGCAGCACCCTCTGGCTGACCTTGCCGCTGGACCCGCTGCACCTGGAGAACCCGACCTCCGACCTCGACGGTCCCCTGCGCGGTGCGCGGGTGCTGGTGGTCGACGACAACGACACCTGCCGCAAGGTACTGGTGCAGCAATGCAGCGCCTGGGGCCTGAACGTCAGTGCCGTGCCGTCGGGCAAGGAGGCCCTGGCACTGCTGCGGACCAAGGCCCACCTGCGCGACTACTTCGATGCGGTGCTGCTGGACCAGAACATGCCCGGCATGACCGGCATGCAACTGGCGGCGAAGATCAAGGAAGACCCGAGCCTGAACCACGACATCCTGCTGATCATGCTCACCGGCATCAGCAACGCGCCGAGCAAGATCATCGCGCGTAATGCCGGGGTCAAGCGCATCCTCGCCAAGCCGGTGGCCGGCTACACCCTCAAGACCACCCTGGCGGACGAACTGGCCCAGCGCGACAAGCGGCCCGGATCGGGGCCGACGCCGCCGCCAGCCGCGAGTCCCGAGCCGGTGGAACCGATCACCGTGCCCAGCGACTTCCGTATCCTGGTGGCCGAAGACAACAGCATCTCCACCAAAGTGATCCGCGGCATGCTCGGCAAGCTCAACCTCAAGCCCGACACCGCCAGCAACGGCGAAGAGGCCCTGCGGGCGATGAAAGCCCAGCGCTACGACCTGGTGCTGATGGACTGCGAGATGCCGATCCTCGACGGTTTTTCCGCTACCCAGCAGCTACGGGCCTGGGAAGTCGGCAACCAGCGGGTGCGCACCCCGGTGGTGGCGCTGACCGCGCACATTCTCACCGAGCACAAGGAGCGCGCGCGCCAGGCCGGGATGGACGGGCACATGGCCAAGCCGGTGGAGCTGTCGCAATTGCGTGAGTTGGTGGAGCACTGGGTGGCCGAACGCGCGCTGCAGCAGGCCCAGGTTCCGACCCCCTGACGACGGGACAGAAAGCCGCCCCGTGACAATCGCCCCGGCCCGTCCCCGGACAGAGCCGACAGCGTGCGCAACCCCTGATAGACTGCCGTCGCCCTCCTCCGTTGCGAGCCCACACCATGCTCCACGTGTTATTCAGCGTTTACCTGAAGATGCTGGTGCTCTACAGCCCGTTCTTCGTCCTGTCCTGCTTTATCAGCCTGACCCGTGGTTACTCCAGCAGGGAGCGGCGGCGCCTGGCCTGGAAGGTCGCGCTGGCGACGCTGGTGTCCAGCGTGCTGCTGTATCTGTTCGGACGGGTGATCTTCAGCGTGTTCGGCATCACCGTGGATGCCTTCCGCATCGGCGCGGGCAGCGTGCTGTTTATTTCGGCGCTGGGCATGGCCCAGGGTAAATCGGCGGTGCAGACCGACAACCTGCAGCAGGACGTGACCATCGTCCCGCTGACCATCCCCCTGACCGTCGGCCCCGGCACCATCGGTGCCCTGCTGGTCATGGGGGTCAGCCAGCCGCACTGGGACGACAAGCTCTCGGCCATCGTCAGCATTGCGCTGGCGAGCCTGACCGTCGGCGTGGTGCTGTACCTGTCCCACCGGATCGAACGCCTCCTCGGCGACCAGGGCTTGCAGATCGTCAGCCGCCTGATGGGACTGTTCGTCTGCGCCCTGGCGGCGCAGATCATCTTTACCGGGGTGCGCGGGTATCTGGTGCCTTTATAGTCTTTTATAGACGATTATAGAGAATTATAGACGCCGTCCTTTTTGAGCCCGCAGCCCCTCAAGACCGTGGCTTTTCACCGTACCAGCGAGGGGTGTACACCCACTCGCCGCCCTCGGCACGGGGGAAGGTACAAGTGGTGGACGAGCCGATGATAACCATCGTGCGCATATCCACCTGGTCCGGCGTCAGCTCACCCAGGGTGGTCACCCGCAAGGTCTGTCCCGGCCGACCGATATCCCGTCCCAATACCACCGGCGTCTGCGCCGTGCGGTGCGTGGCGACGATCTCCAGGGCCCGGCCCAACTGCCAGGGGCGCGAGCGCGAGATCGGGTTGTAGAAAGCCAGGGCCAGGTCGGCCTGGGCCGCCAGGTCGAGACGCGTCTCGATGATGCTCCAGGGCTTGAGGTTGTCCGAGAGCGACATCACGCAGAAGTCATGCCCCAGCGGCGCACCAGCCTGGGCCGCCGTCGCCAGCGAGGCGGACACCCCCGGCAGGATTTCCAGGTCGACGCTGTGCCAGAGCGGGTCAGCCGACTCGTGCAAGGCTTCGAGCACCGCCGCCGCCATGGCGAATACGCCCGGATCGCCGGACGACACCACCACCACCGAACGCCCCTCGGCCGCCAACTCAAAGGCGTGTCGGGCGCGCTGCATCTCTTCGCGGTTATCGGTGCAATGCAGCACCTGATCGGCACGGAACGGGCCGGCCATGCGCACATAGGTTTCATAACCCAGCACATCGTTGGCCTTCGCCAATTCGGCCTTCACCGCCGGCACCATCAGTTCGGCGGCACCGGGACCGAGGCCGATCACCGCCAGGCGACCGCGCGGACGACCGATGCGCTCCGGTTCCAGTGGCTGGCTGGCGACCGCGATCGCCAGGCCCTCGCCGACAGAGATCGGCGGCAGCAACTGCGGTATCGCCTGTTGCGCCATTTCCGCGACCGAGCCGGTCGAGGCGACAAAACGCAACGGCACGCCCAACTCGACGGCCGCTTCGCGCAGCGCGGGACTGGCCATCTCGCTGTCCGCCGCCAACAGGCAGGCCAGCGACTGGCGGGCGATATTCGCGCCATGCAAGGCGTCGCGTACCGCGCTGGCCAGTTCCGGCACACGGGCGGTGACCGCCACCAGCACGCTGCGTGGATAAATCAGCAATTCATTGGCGGCCGGCGCACGCTCGGCACTGCCGACATGAATCGACAGGCGCGCGTGACTGTCTTCCGGCAAATGCGCCTGGGCCAGCCAAGGTGCCGCACCTTCGATACGTACGCTTTCACCGGCCAGCAGGTCCGAGACAAAACGCTTGCCCAGTTCCAGGTCGCCCAGGGCATAACCGCTCGGCGGGTTCAGCAGGCAGGTGCCGAAACGCAGCTCGCCGCTGGTGGTAATGGCGGCCGCGACACCGAGGCCGGCGGCCATTTCCCGGGCCATGACATTCACGCCACCCAGCCCGCCCAACAGCGGCACCACGGCACTGCCGTCCTCGGCCACCGCCAGCACCGGCGGCTCGGCACCTTTTTCCAGCAGCACCGGAGCCAAGGTGCGGATCACGATACCAGCGGCGCACAGGACAATGATCGGCGTGTCCTGCTGATAGAGCTGGCGCAGCGTCGCGCCAAACTCGTGATACAGCCGATCCGCGCCGTCGACCCGCTCCGCCAGCCCGTAGACCAGCGCATCCGGATAAATCTGTTGCAGCCGTCGGGCCGTCGCCAGGCTGCCATTGCCGAGGATGACAATGGCCGGTTGCGCGCGACTCATCCCTGCCACCGTTCGCCGGGCACGATGATCAGCGAGAAGTACGGCGAAGACATCGGCTCGACCTTATCCAGCGGGACGATCTTCTGGTTGGCCATGGTCGCGCGCTCCACATACAGCGCCCGGTCGGCCAGGCCCAGTTCTTCCAGCACCTGGCGCACCTTGGGGAAGTTGCGCCCCAGTTTCATGATCACCGCCGCATCGGCGTCGGCCAGGCGGCGCTTGAGTTCGTCATGGGGCAGCACGCCGGACAACACCGACAGGCTCTGGTTGCGATACACCAACGGTACGCCAAGCACCGAGGCGCCGCCGAGCATCGAGCACACGCCCGGAATCACCTCGGTCTCATAACGCTCGGCCAGGCGATCGTGCAGGTACATGTAGGAACCGTAGAAGAACGGATCGCCTTCGCAGATCACCGCCACATCACGACCGGCATCCAGGTGCGCGGCCACTTCCAGGCTGGCTTCGTCGTAGAAGTCGCTGATCACCTGCTCATAGGACAAGGGTGCGGGCAGCGCCTCGGTGGTCACCGGGTAGACCAGCGGCAACAGGCCCTGGGCCTCCTGCAGGTGCGCCTCGATAATGCCGAACGCGTTGCCTTTCTTGCCCTTGGCGACGAAGTACGCCACCACCGGCGACTCGCGCAACAGGCGCAGGGCCTTGACCGTAATCAGTTCCGGGTCACCGGGGCCCACGCCGAGGCCGATCAGACGTCCAGGCTGCTGCATCATTCAATCTCCGTAGCGAGGGCATTCACCGCGGCAGCGGCCATGGCGCTGCCGCCGAGCCGACCCTGCATGATCACGAACGGCACGCCACGGCTGTCGGCCGCGAGCATCGCCTTGGATTCGGCGGCGCCGACAAAACCCACCGGGAAACCGAGGATCAACGCCGGTTTCGGCGCGCCGGCATCGAGCATTTCCAGCAGGTAGAACAGCGCCGTCGGCGCATTGCCGATCACCACCACGCTGCCTTCCAGATGCGGCCGCCACAGTTCCAGCGCCGCCGCCGAACGGGTATTGCCCAGCTCCTGGGCCAACTCGGGAACACGCTCGTCGCGCAGGGTGCAGATCACCGGGTTGTTGGCCGGCAGGCGCGCACGGGTCACGCCCTCGCTGACCATCCGCGCATCGCAGAGAATCGCCGCGCCGGCCGCCAGGGCCTCGCGCCCGGCTTTGCCCGCGCCAGGGGAAAATTGCAGGCCGTCGATGGCATCGACCATGCCGCAAGCGTGGATCACCCGCACGGCGAGCTTCTCCAGATCCGCTGGAATCCGTGCCAGGTTGGCTTCCGCGCGAATGATCGCGAAGGAGTTGCGATAGATCTCCTGACCGTCGCGGATGTAATCAATCATCGGTGTTGCTCCGTGAGCGGGCTGCCAGCAAGGCGCCCGCCGCATCAATAGTAAGGTGGCGTGCGTGCAACCGGCCGAAGCCCGGGTGCGCGGCATCGCGGAAATAGAGGTCGTAATGGCCGGGCGCAACCGCCAGCAAGGTGGCCGGTGCCACATGGGCCGCCGCGCAGGAACGCGTGCAACCGGACAGGTGCACGCCCTGGGGCTGGTCCTGCAGGTGCAGCGCCAGCGTTCGGGCGTCGGCCTTGGTGTCGGCCAGGCCCTTGGCGCAACCGGCCGAGCCGGTGCAGGCGATCAGTTGCGCCAGGACGTCAGCGGCATCGCATAACAGTCCGAGGTGTTGCAGTTGCGTGGTAACGGCAGCCGCGTCTTCGGCCCGGATATTGGGCAGCAGCAAGCTCTGCCAGGGCGTCAGGCGCAGGCTGGCATCGCCGAACTCACTGGCCAATCGGGCCACGCCGTCGAGCATCGCCGCGTCGAGCCGGCCCAGGGGTGCCACTGCCCCCATGTACACACGCCCCGGCTGACGCTGTGGATAAGTACCGATATGCAGGAATTCGGGAACAGCGGATCGATGCCAGGACGAGACCAGCACAGGTTCGAAGCCAAGGCGCCGGGTCAATTGGGCAAGGAATTCAGCGGGCGAGATTTCAGCCAGCAGATGGCGCATGCGCGTCTGCTCGGGGCGGGCCAGATCGAGAAACAGCTCCAGCACCGCCACCACCAGCCCATGCCCTTCGGCCAGGGGCACGGCGGCCAGCGGCAGGTCATTGGCCGGGCAACCGGCCAGGCCGAACGCCAGGTACGGCTGATCGTCCAGCAGCAACGCCGACAGCCACAGGTCGTGGGGATGCTCCAGCATCGCCAGGGCTTCGCCGCCGTCCAGTTGCACGGCGAACTTGGCCGACAGCTCATGAAAACGTGGATGAGTCTGCAAGGTCGCCAGGATCTGCTCGGCCAGGGGCCGGGTGTCGATCAACAACTGACGGTCGATACCCGCGCTCGGGCTGAGCATCAGGTTGCGCACATCGTCGCCCGCTGGCGTGGTCGGTCCCAGCCCGGCGTCCAGCAATTCGTCGATCAGCGCTGCCTGTTGCTCGCCGATACCGCGAATCTGCAGGTTGGCCCGGTTGGTCGCCTCGATCACGCCACCGGCATAACGTGCGGCCGCCCGGGCCACGGCCTGGGCCTGGGCGCTGCCGATCACCCCGCCGGCCAGCTTGATCCGGCAGATACCGCCGTCCAGCGCCGGGACGATGCGCAGCAACCCCGGACAGGCCGAGGGACGAATAGCAGTGGCGGGCGGGCGTTGGTTCAAGGGGCAACCGGCAGTAAAGGAAAGGTATAGGCTGTTATCGAAGAGCATTTCGCCCTCGAAGGCACGGTATTATGCCTGCTTTGTCCGATGGCATGAAAAGCCTGCCCGTCGGAACCGCTGTGTTTTGAGGATTTTAGATGGTGCCTTGGCTGACAATCGTGGGAATCGGTGAAGACGGCTTCAGTGGCCTGGGTCAGCAGGCCCAGGCAGCTCTGTCGGCAGCTTCGCGGGTATTCGGCGGCCCGCGTCAGCTCGACCTGTTGCCGGCCGAGATCAGCGCCGAGCGCCTGAACTGGCCGAGCCCGTTTTCCCTGGAGCCGGTGTTGGCCCTGCGCGGTGAGCCGATCTGCGTACTGGCCAGCGGCGACCCGATGCTGTTCGGCGTCGGCGCCAGCCTGGCGCGTCGGGTTGCCACCGAGGAAATGCAGGTGCTGTCCGCGCCTTCCTCCTGCTCACTGGCCGCCGCCCGCCTGGGCTGGGCCTTGCAGGATGTGGTGACGCTCTCGGTGGTCGCCCGCCCGCTGGCCGCCCTCAATGCACATCTGCACAGCGGCGTGCGTCTGCTGGTGCTGAGCAATGACGGCCTGAGTCCCGCGGCGATTGCCGCGTTGCTGCGCGAACGGGGTTTCGGCCCGAGCCGGATCAGCGTGCTGGAACACCTGGGTGGCCCGGCGGAACGGCGGATCGACGGACTGGCTGACGACTGGAGCGATCCGGCGATTGCCGACCTGAACCTGGTCGCCATCGAATGCCTGGCCGCTCTTGGCACGCCGCGTCTGTCGCGCATCGGCGGGCTGCCGGACAGCGCCTTCGAGCATGACGGACAGCTGACCAAACGTGATGTCCGCGCCATCACCCTCGCCCGCCTCGCCCCTGTGCCGGGCGAACTGCTGTGGGATGTCGGCGCGGGCAGCGGCTCCATCGGTATCGAATGGATGCGCGCCCACCCCAGTTGCCGGGCCATTGCCATCGAGGCCGATGCCGGTCGCCAGCAGTTGATCGAGCGCAACCGGGATACCCTCGGCGTGCCGGGCCTGCAATTGATTCGCGGCAGTGCGCCCGAGGCCCTGGAAGGACTGGAGCCGCCGGATGCGATCTTTATCGGCGGCGGCGTCACCCGTCCCGGGGTGCTGGATAGCTGTTGGGCACAGCTCAAGCCGGGAGGCCGACTGGTGGCGAATGCCGTGACCCTGCAAAGCGAGCTGCTGTTGATGGATTGGCGCCAGGCCCATGGCGGCGAACTGACTCGCATCCATATCGCCCAGGCCCAACCGCTGGGGGATTTCGACACCTGGCGCCAGGCCCTGCCGATCACCTTGCTCGACGTGGTCAAGCCTTGAACAGCCCGAGCCCACAGGTGGTTCACCATGCGTGACGAAACCGCCGAACAACCCGCGCCCCTGCGCAGCGGCCTGACCACCGGCAGCTGCGCCACCGCGACTGCCCTCGCGGCGGCGCGCCTGCTGCTCAGCGGCGTCAGCTGCGATGCGGTGCAGATCACCCTGCCCAAGGGCAAGCGCGTGGACATGCGCCTGGAGTTCTGTCGCCGCCATGACGACAGCGCCGAGGCCGGCACGCTGAAGGATGCCGGTGACGACCCGGATGTCACCCACGGTGCCCTGCTCTACTCGCAAGTGCGGCTGATCGCCGAACCCGGCGTGCGCTTTCATGCGGGAAAAGGTGTCGGCACTGTCACCCGCCCCGGCTTGGTCCTGGCCGTCGGCGAGCCGGCGATCAACCCGGTGCCGCGTCGGATGATCACTGACCATCTGCTGCAATTGGCCGCCGAACTGGACTACACCGGCGGTTTCGCGGTCACCGTCAATGTCCGCGACGGTGAGGCCCTGGCCCTGAAAACCATGAACCCACGGCTGGGGATTCTCGGCGGGCTGTCGATCCTCGGCACCAGCGGTATCGTCCGGCCATTTTCCTGCGCGGCCTATATCGCCTCGATCCACCAGGGCATCGACGTCGCCAAGACCAACGGCTACCTGCATATCGCTGCCTGCACCGGCAACGCCAGCGAGGACACCATGCGCCGCGTCTACAACCTGCCGGAGATCGCCCTGATCGAAATGGGCGACTTCGTCGGTGCCGTGCTCAAGCACCTGCGCAAGGTCCCGGTGGAAAAACTGAGCCTGTGCGGCGGCTTCGGCAAGATCAGCAAACTGGCGGCCGGGCACATGGACCTGCACAGCCGGCATTCGAGTATAGACCTGCCACAACTGGCCGAATGGGCCGCCGAGGTGGGAGCCGATCAGGCCCTGCAGGATGCGATTGTCCAGGCCAATACCAGCCAGCAGGCGCTGGCCATGGCCAGTGCAGCCGGTATCGCCCTCGGTGACGCGGTCTGCCAGCGCGCCCGCGACTTCGCCCGTAGCGTGGTCCCCAGGCAGGTGCAGGTGGAAGTCTTCGCCATCGACCGCCAGGGCGGCGTCGTGGGTCATGCGGGAGTGCTGTCATGAAGCGCCTGTTGCTGCTCGGCGGCGTCACCGAGGCGCTGGCGATTGCCCGGACCTTGGGCCCGGCACATATCTACAGCCTGGCTGGAGTCGGGCGGGTACCGACGGACTTGCAGTGCCAGGTCCGGGTCGGCGGTTATGGCGGCGCCGAGGGCCTGGCGCAATTTATCCGGGATGAAGGCATCGACCTGCTGCTGGACGCCACCCATCCCTACGCCGCGCAAATCAGCGGCAACGCCGCCACGGCCGCGCGCTTGAGCGACGTTCCCTGCTGGGCGCTACGGCGCCCGGCCTGGGTCGCGGAACCCGGCGACGACTGGCGCGAAGTATCCGACTGGGCCGGTCTGGTCGAAGCCCTCAAGCCCTTCCAGCGCCCACTGTTCACCCTGGGCCGCGAGCCGCTGCAACATCTGGAAGAAATTCCATCCGGACAGTTCTGGACCCTGCGCGCCCTCGATGAATATCCCGGCAACGCCCGCTGCGAAGTGATCGGCGCCCGTGGGCCGTTTCTGCTGGAAGACGAACGCGCCTTGTTCAAGCGCCGCGCCATCGACGTGCTGATCAGCAAGAACAGCGGCAGCAGTGCAACCGAACCCAAGTTGCAGGTGGCCCGGGAACTCGGGATACCGGTGCTGATTCTCCAGCGCCCGGCATTGCCGCCGGTGGACCGGGAGTTCCAGGCGCTCACTGAAACACTTGCTGCGTTGGCAAAGTACCTGCCACAAAAGTAACCTGAAGGTTACCTTCAAAGCGCAATGATCAATGTCGAAAAATCTCATGGCCCTTACTCGCAGCTTCAAACAGACCATCGCCGAGCGGGCACAGCGTGACCCGGCATTCGCCCAGGCTCTGCTGGATGAAGCCGCCACCCTGTTTCTCAATGGCGAACCCGAGATTGCACGGGTGATCCTGCGTGATCTGATCAACGCTACCGTCGGCTTCGAGGGCCTGGCCAAGGAAACCGACAAGCCGAGCAAAAGCCTGCACCGCATGCTCTCAGCCAAGGGGAATCCGAGCATGGACAACCTGGCCGCTATCTTCAGTGTGATTCGTGCCACCCTGGGCGTGAAGATTGAGGTCCATGCCGTTCCGACCCTGTGACGGCATCCTGCTACGCTTGTGCACAAGGATCACCGACAAAGCCTACGCAAGCTTGCGACCTTTCACCGCAGCTCGCGCTTTTACTTATGAAGGACGTTCAGGCTAAATAACCCATCTGTTTGAAAACACTCACGGAAATCCTTCCATGCCCCGACAACGGCTAGCCATTGCCTGGATCGCCTGCTTTGCAGTGCTGTTCAATCTGCTCGCCATGCCGATGTCCGGAGCCATGGCGCAAGCCTCGGAAAACTCGATCCCGGAACAACTGTTGTGGGGCAGTTTCTGCTCGGCCAGTGGCACCCGGCTGGTGGCCATCGACCTCGGCAAGCTGGAACAGCAAGCCCCGCAGAACGATGACCATTCCAACATGCAGCACTGCTGGTGCTGTGCAGGCTTTGCCTCACTACTGGCGTTGCCCGGCCATGTTCCCCAGTTGCCGGTGGCGCAGGACGAAACCCACCCGGCACGCCCCGCCATCCAGATCGACATCCCCACCCCACGCCAGCAATGGCCCTCGCTCAATCCCAGGGCTTCTCCGCCAGCCTGATTCACACCCACAACCTGTGTGCGTCATGAATCGTTATGGAGAACAACCATGTTCAAGAATGCCCTGTTGCTGGCCGCCCTGCTGCTGCCCGCCTGCTTTGCCAATGCCCATGAGTTCAAGGTCGGTGACCTGCAGATCACCCATCCCTGGTCCCAGGAACTGCCACCCAACGCGCCGACGGTGGCGGCCTATTTCGTGATCCACAACCCGGGTACCACGGCCGACCGCCTGACCGGCGTCGACAGTCCCATCGCCGGCAAGGCCGAACTGCATGAGCACGTGATGCAGCTCGACCTGATGAAAATGCAGCAGGTCGCCAGCGTCGACGTACCCGCCGGCGGCGAAGTGAAATTCGCCCCCATGGCCTTTCATGTGATGTTGCTGGACCTCAAGGACCGCAGCCTGCTGCAGGATGGCAAGCACTTCCCGCTGACACTGCACTTTGAAAAGGCCGGTGACGTGACCGTCGAGGTATCGGTGCGCAAACAGCCGCCTGCCGGGACGAATGAGATGAGCCACATGGATCACGCGCCCGCTCAGTAATCGACGCCGCCCTTGAACGCCATGCGCGCCGTACGCCTCAGGTCACCCCGCTCCCGCGCCCAAGTACGCGGCAGTTGGCTGAGCCTGTTCGCCATGTTGATGATCTTTATCGGACCGCTGATTTCCCAGGCGATGCCGATGGATCACCGCATGCCCATGCCGATGGGCATGGACATGTCGATGGAGATGCCCGGGCAGGCTGGCGAGGCCATGGCGCCAAGCGCCGACGAGCATCACGTCCCCAGCGCCGAGCACCACGCACTGTGGGAAAAATGCGGTTATTGCACCCTGCTGTTCAGTTGCCCGGCCCTGCCGCAAACCCTGAGCTTCGCCGCCCTTGACGGCCCCAGGCTCACGGCCGTCGTCGTAACCCAGCCCCACCTGGGCCACGCCCGGCAAACCACCTTCCCGGGTGCCCGCACCCGCGCTCCGCCCGCGTTCCATTAAGCAACGACACCTTACCTTCTCACCCGGCCCGCCTGGACTGTAAATCGCAGTGCCAGGGCGGCAGCCGTGTTGTATTCGCTTGAATGATGGAACGCTTATGTCCACTGCAAACACTCGCCTGCGCACTGCCCGGGCGTCTTCCCTGTTCGCCCTGAACGAGGCCCGCGCCCGCCTGCGCCAGGGCACCGCGCTGATGTGCGGCGCCCTGCTCGCCCCCGCTGTCTTCGCCGCCGACGCGCCGGACGACACCGCCCGGGAAATCGCCCCCACAGTGATTACCGCCATCGCCCCCAGCTCGCCACTGACGGTGATCACCGACCCCAAGGACCCGCGCCAGCCGGTCCCCGCCAGTGACGGCGGCGACTACCTCAAGACCATCCCCGGCTTTGCCCTGGTGCGCAACGGCGGCACCAACGGCGACCCGGTGCTGCGCGGCATGTTCGGCTCGCGGCTGAACATCCTCACCAACGGCGGCCAGATGCTCGGCGCCTGCCCGGGGCGGATGGACGCACCGACCTCCTACATTTCCCCGGAAACCTACGACAAGCTGACGGTGATCAAGGGACCGCAAACAGTGCTCTGGGGCCCCGGCGCCTCGGCCGGGACCATCCTCTTCGACCGTGAGCCGGAACACTTCGGCGAACTCGGCACGCGGGTCAATGCCAGTGTGCTGGCCGGCTCCAACGGGCGTTTCGACAAGGTGCTCGATGCCGCCGCCGGCGGCCCGTCGGGCTATGTCCGGGTGATCGGCAACCAGGCCCGTGCCGGCGACTACAAGGACGGCAACGGCGACCGCGTGCCCTCGCGTTACGACAAGTGGAATGGCGACGTCGCACTGGGTTGGACGCCGGATGCCGACACCCTGCTGGAACTGACCGCCGGCAAGGGCGACGGTGAAGCCCGCTATGCCGGGCGCGGCATGGACGGCTCGCAGTTCAAGCGTGAAAGCCTCGGCCTGCGTTTTGAAAGATCGAATCTCGGCGAGGTGCTCGACAAGCTCGAGGCCCAGGTCTACTACAACTACGCCGACCACGTGATGGATAACTACAGCCTGCGCCAACCCTCCGGCACCGGGATGATGGCCGGGCCCATGGCCTCCAATGTCGACCGGCGCACCCTCGGCGCACGACTCAAGGCGACCTGGCGCTGGGCTGACTGGCAACTGATCGGCGGCCTCGATGGGCAGACCGACGAACACCGCCAGCGCAGCAGCATGGGCATCGACACTTACGAGAGTCTGCCGCGCAAGCAGGATGCCGAGTTCCACAACTACGGCGTCTTCGGTGAACTGACCTGGTACGCCGCCGAGCGGGACCGCCTGATCAGCGGCGCGCGGCTGGACCGCGCCTCGGCCAGGGATTTCCGCCAGCGCATCGGTTCCGGGATGAGCGCCCAGCCCAATCCGACCGCCGGCCAGACCCGCGCAGACAGCCTGCCCAGCGGTTTCATGCGCTACGAGCATGACCTGGCCGACAGCCCGACCACCCTGTACGCCGGCCTCGGTCACGCCGAACGTTTCCCCGACTACTGGGAACTGTTCTCCCCCGACCAGGGCCCGAGTGGCTCGCTCAACGCCTTCGATGCGATCAAGCCGGAGAAAACCACCCAGCTGGATGTCGGCCTGCAGTACAAGACCGAAGACCTGGAAGCCTGGGCCTCGGGATATGTCGGCCAGGTGCGCGACTTCATCCTGTTCAACTACCAACCGGGAATGATGGGCACGACCTCCCAGGCGCGCAATGTCGACGCGCGGATCATGGGCGGCGAGCTCGGCGCGGCCTATCGGTTGACCTCCAACTGGAAAGCCGATGCCAGCCTGGCCTATGCCTGGGGCAAGAACACCAGCGACGGCAGGGCACTGCCGCAGATGCCGCCGCTGGACACCCGCCTGGGCCTGACCTATAGCCGTGACAACTGGAGTGCCGGAGGTCTGTGGCGGGTGGTTGCGCGACAGAACCGTATCGACCTGAACGAGGGCAATGTGGTCGGCAAGGACTTTTCCAAAAGTGCCGGCTTCGGCGTGTTCTCCCTCAACGGCGCCTATCGGATCAACAGTCACGTGAAGGTCAGCAGCGGCGTCGACAACCTGTTCAACAAGGCTTACTCCGAGCACCTGAACCTGGCGGGCAACGCCGGGTTCGGCTACCCGGCCAATGACCCACGGGCCATCAACGAACCGGGGCGCACGTTCTGGACCAAGGTGGACATGAGCTTCTAGACGCCAAAACCTGTAGGAGCCGGCTTGCTGGCGATGGCGGCCGAAAGATCGATGCAGGTCTCAAGGGCCTTATCGCCAGCAAGCCGGCTCCTGCAAGGATTGCGGTGTCGGGAACCACGACATCAGACGACCAAAAACAATCAAACCTTGCGGAGCGCTCCTGATGAGCCAACCTAAGATCTCCTTCTACAACCTGGCCTGGCGCTGGCATTTCTATGCCGGACTGTTCGTTGCCCCATTCATGGTCCTGCTGGCCCTGACCGGAATCATCTACCTGTTCAAACCGCAACTCGACCCGCTGCTGTACAGCGACCTGATGACGGTCCAGACCGGTCATCACAGCCTCAGCGCCGACGATCAATTACGCCGCATCGAGATGGCTTATCCCCAGGTGCGGATCAAGCAATACCTGCCTCCGATCAACGCCGAACGCAGTGCGCAGTTCGTGGTGATCCGCGACGGTCGCGAGCTCAACGTGTTCCTCGACCCCTATCGCGGCAATGTCCTCGGCGAGCAGGATGCCAAGCTCAACCTGCAAGCCGTCGCCCGGGCCCTGCACGGCGAGTTGATGATCGGCACGCTCGGCGACCGCCTGGTGGAACTGGCCGCCGGTTGGGGCGTGATGCTGGTGGTGTCCGGTCTCTACCTCTGGTGGCCGCGAGGTCGTTCCAGCGCCGGCGTGCTCTGGCCACGCCTGAACCAGCGCGGACGCATCGTCTGGCGCGACCTGCATGCCGTCACCGGCTTCTGGGGCGCCGGGTTGCTGCTGTTCATGTTGCTCAGCGGCATGACCTGGACCGGGGTCTGGGGCAAGCAGTACGCCGAGGTCTGGAACAGGTTTCCCGACGCCATGTGGAACAACATGCCCAAGTCTGACCTGGAGGCCCGCAGCCTCAACGACGCGACCCGCCAGACCGTGCCCTGGGCCCTGGAAAACACACCGATGCCGATGTCCGGCGCCCATGCCGAACACATGAACCACGGTGCGACTTCGACCGGCCCGGCGGCACCGGGCATCAGCCTGCAACAGGTGGTGGACATCGCCACGGCGCGCCAGGTCGAGCCCGGCTACAGCATCACCCTGCCGAGCACTGCCGAAGGCGTGTTCACCATCGCCGTGTTCGCCGACGACCCGCGCAACGACGCCACCCTGCATGTCGACCAGTACAACGGCACGGTCCTGGCCGATGTGCGCTGGCAGCAATACGGCAATGTCGCCCGGGCCACGGAGATGGGCGTGATGCTCCATGAAGGCAAGCTGTTCGGGACGATCAATCAGTTGGTCATGTTGCTGGTGTGCCTGATGATCCTGCTCAGTGCCGTCAGCGGCGTGGTGATGTGGTGGAAGCGTCGCCCGCAAGGAGGCTTCGGCGTACCGCCTCTGCGCCACGATCTACCGCGCTGGAAAACCGCCCTGGTGATCATGTTCGCCCTGGCGATCCTGTTTCCTTTGGTCGGGGTCTCGCTGATCGTCGTCTGGTTGCTGGATTGGGCACTGCTGTCGCGTCTCAAGGGCCAACCTGAATCGGCCTCATCTTCAACCTGAACAGGTTGAGAGGTGCATTCCAGAGGAGTCTGTAGACTTTTGAAGAGAATATGTTGCAATTACATATTGTTATAATATAACAATATGCAACATCCCTACCCGCAGTCCCTGGCTGCGGGTATCGCCTCTGAAAATAAGCGACTCCCTGTCCCGATGAACAAGTACCTCCTGTCCGGCCTCTGCCTGCTGGCGTTTAACCATGCCCAGGCCGATGGCACCCTGACCCTGCCGACTGGCACCATTACCGCGCCTGCCGTCGACGAAGATCACATCGATCTGAAGACGCCGACCACGGCCGGCTCACGCCTGGGCCTGACGGCACTGGAAACCCCCGCCAGTACAGACAGCCTGAGCGGTGAACAGATTCGCGAACACGGCGATATCAGTGTGCAGGATGCCGCATCGCGCAGCGCCGGGATCAGCCGTACCGGCAACCCGGGCGATGGCGGCACTTCGTTGCAGGCGCGGGGTTTTACCGGGCAGAACTCGGTGATGCAGTTGTATGACGGCACCCGGATGTACGCTGGCGCCGGCACCGTGACCTTCCCGGTGGATGCCTGGGCGGTCGAGCGGGTCGATGTGCTACGCGGCCCGGCATCGGTGCTGTATGGCGAAGGCGCCACCGGCGCGGTGATCAACACCATCCCGAAAAAGCCATTCGAAGGCGAGATCGAAAACCATGTGCGTCTGGGCTATGGCTCCTACGGCAGCCAGCAAGAGGCACTGGACAGCGGCGGCTCGCTGACCGACAGCCTGAGCTATCGGGTCAATCTCAACCGCCTGAGCAGCAACGGCTGGGTCGACCGTGGCGATTCGAGCAGCAACTTCTTCAGCGGCGCCTTGCGCTGGCAGGCCAACGATGACCTGGTGTTCACCCTGTCCAGCGACTACGGCGACCAGGAGCCCACCGACTACTTCGGCGTGCCGCTGATCAACGGCCACTACCAGGAAAACCTGCGTTTCAAGAACTACAACGTCAGCGACGACAAGCTGCACTACAACGACCAGTGGACACGCCTGCGCACCGACTGGCAGATCTCCGATACCGTCAGTTCCAGCAACGAACTGTATTACCTCAAGGCCCAACGCCGCTGGCAGAACGCCGAGAACTACAATTTCGACCCGACGACGCAAACCCTGTCGCGTGCCAGCTACATCAGCATCAAGCATGAAGAAGAGCAGACCGGCGACCGCCAGACCTTCACCTTCCAACACACGCTGTTCGGCCTCGACAGCCAGACGCTGACCGGTGTGGATATCAACCGCATCCGCTTCAAGCTCAACAGCAACGCAGGTTTCGACGACCTGCCCGGCAGCCCGCCACTGGACCTGGGCAACCCGCAACCCGGCCAGTTCGAGAGTGCCGACGCCTATCGGCCACAGTTCTCGGCCACCACCAGGCAGTTCTCGCTGTTCGCCGAAAACCGCACCCGGTTGAGTGAGCGCTGGTCCCTGGTGACCGGTGTAAGACGTGACTATGTGCACATCGACAATGACAACCTGATCACCGACACCCGCAGCGACAAGAGCCTGACCGGCAACAACTGGAAGGCCGGCCTGGTCTTTGCGTTGACCGACGACACCTCGCTGTACGGTCAGTATTCCACCAGCACCGAGGGCGTCGACGGCCTGGTGACCCTGGGCGCCAACGCACAGCAGTTCGGCCTGTCCACCGCCAAGCAGTCCGAAGTGGGCCTCAAGCAGATGTTCTGGGACCAGCGCGGCGAATGGACCCTGGCGGCCTATCACATCGTTAAAAAGAAGCTGCTCGTCGCCGACCCGAGCGCCCCGAACGACCCGAGCAAACAACTGCAGGTCGGGCAGCAATCGTCGGATGGACTGGAAGCCAGTCTCGACCTGAAGTTGGTACACGACTGGCAGTTGCAGGCCAACGCGTCGATCGTCAGGGCTCAATATGATGACTTCGACCAGTCGGTCAATAACGAGATCGTCTCCTACGCAGGCAACCGCCCTACGGATGTTCCACGGCGCACCGCCAACCTCTGGCTGAGCAAGGCGATCACCGATGACGTGCGCGCCGGTGCGGGCGTACGTTATGTGGATGCGCGTTACGCCGACCTGGCCAATACCGTCGAGCTGCCGAGCTATACCGTGGTGGATGCCACCGTCTCGTGGAAAGCCCTGCGCAACACGACGCTGGGCCTGCAATTGAACAACTTGTTCGACCGCCAATACGCCCTGAGCGAATACAATGACGGCCAGCAATGGATCCTGGGGCAACCACGGTCGGTCTTTGTGACGGCGGACTACACCTTTTAAAAACTGACCTGTGTGCGACACAAACCTGTAGGAGCCGGCTTGCTGGCTCCTACAAGGGGTTTGTGTGTATTTCCCGAGAATGAGTAACGAATGACCTCGCTGACCCTCACCGATCTCGCCTGGGCACCTCCCGGCCATGACCGCTGCCAACACCAGTTCCAACTGCGTGATGCCAACCTGCGGGTGGCGGCCGGTGAGTTCGTCGGCCTGATCGGTCCCAATGGCAGTGGCAAGACCAGCCTGCTGCGTTGCGCCTATCGCTTCAGCCAGCCGGAACACGGCGAGGTCCTGCTCGAACACCAGAACGTCTGGAAACAATCGCCACGCTGGTGCGCCCAGCGCATCGCCGTGGTGCTCCAGGAATTCCCCGATGCCTTTGGCCTGACCGTTGACGAAGTGGTCGCCATGGGCCGCACCCCGCACAAGAAACTCTTCGACGGCGACACCGAGGCTGACCGCCAACTGATTCGCCAATCCATTGAATCAGTGGGCATGCAGGGCTTCGAAGATCACGCCTTCGCCACCCTCTCCGGCGGCGAAAAGCAACGCGTGATCCTCGCCCGCGCCCTGGCCCAGCAACCGCAGTTGCTGATCCTCGACGAACCGACCAACCACCTCGACCCACGCTTCCAGCTGGAGCTGTTGCGTCTGGTCAGGCAACTGAAGATCGGCACACTCGCCAGCATCCACGACCTCAACCTGGCCGCGGCCTTCTGCGACCGGCTGTATGTGCTCCAGCACGGGCGCATCGTCGCCAGCGGCACACCCGCCGAGGTCCTGACCGTCGAGTTGCTGCGCGAAGTCTTTGGCGTCGAAGCGCTGATCGATACCCACCCACTCTCCGGCTACCCGCGAATCACCTGGATAACCCAACCATGAAGCTACGGCACCTGGCGCTTTGCCTCGGTTCACTGTTCACGTCCATGGCCGCCCTGGCCGAGTCGACGCATTACCCGTTGACGGTCCAGAGCTGCAACCGCGAAGTGACCTTCAAGGAAGCGCCCAAGCACGCGGTCAGCCATGACATCAACATGACCCAGATGATGCTCGCCCTCGGCCTCAAGCCACGCATGGCCGGCTACAGCGGGATCAGCGGCTGGAAATCGGTCACCCCGGAAATGGCCAAGACCCTCGACGGCCTGCCGGAACTGGCGGCCAAGTACCCGTCGGTGGAAACCCTGCTCAATGCCAACGTCGACTTCTTCTTCGCCGGCTGGGATTACGGCATGACGGTCGGCGGTGCCCTCACCCCGGCGACGCTGACGCCCCTGGGCATCAACGTCTACGAGCTGACCGAGTCGTGCGCCTTCGTGATGAAGCGCGCGGGCGCCAGCCTCGACGACACCTACAACGACCTGCGCAACCTGGGCAGGATCTTCGATGTTCAGGACCGCGCCAACACCCTGATCAGCGAGATGCAGGCGCGAGTGGCCACGGTGCAGAAAACCCTGCCGGCCGACCGTCCACGGGTGTTCCTCTATGACAGCGGCGAAGACCGCGCCATGACCTCCGGCCGCCTGGCCATGCCCCAGGCGCTGATCGAAGCCGCCGGCGGACGCAATATCCTCGACGACGTCGATGCCAGCTGGACCCGGGTCAACTGGGAAAGCGTGGTGGAGAAGAATCCCCAGGTGATCGTGATCGTCGACTACAGCGAAGTCACCGCAGAACAGAAGCAACACTTCCTGGAGACCAACCCGGCGCTGCAGTCGGTGGACGCTATCCGCAACAAGCGCTTCGTGGTCATTCCGTATGTCGAGGCCACGCCAGGCATCGATAACGTCAAGGCCATCGAAACCCTCGCCAAGGCCTTCCACCCACAATGATGAACCGCCGCTATGGCTCGCTGCTGGCCGCCCTCGGCGCCTTGTTGCTGCTGTCCTGCGTCCTCTCCCTGGGCTTCGGCCCGGCGCGGGTGCCGGTGGATGTCGTGTGGCGGATTCTCTCTTACAAGGCGCTGGGCCTGGGCGAGGTGAACTGGAGCGCCGGGCAGGAGCATATCGTCTGGCTGATCCGCGTGCCGCGCATGCTCCTCGGCGTGCTGGTGGGCGCCGGGTTGGCGCTGATCGGCGCAGTCTTGCAGGCGGTCACGCGCAATCCCCTGGCCGACCCGCACCTGCTCGGGGTGACTTCCGGGGCGACCCTCGGCGCGGTGATCGTGGTCCTGCATGTGGGCGAAATCGTCGGCCTGCTGACCTTGCCCATCGCCGCCTTTATCGGCGCCCTGGCCAGCATGCTGGCGGTGCTCGCCATCGCCAGTCGCAACGGTCGGCTGGACAGTGACCGGCTGCTGCTGTGCGGGGTCGCGGTGTCCTTCGTGATGATGGCGCTGGCCAACCTGCTGCTGTTTCTCGGCGACCACCGGGCCAGCTCCGCGGTGTTGTTCTGGATGCTCGGCGGCCTCGGCCTGGCCCGTTGGGAGCTGCTGCCGATACCGGCGGCGAGCGTGCTGTTGGGGCTGGTGCTGCTGGTGAGCATGGCCCGGCCGTTGAATGCCCTGATGGCCGGCGAACAGACTGCCGTGACCCTCGGCCTGAGTGCGCGCAATGTGCGCCTGAAGGTGTTCCTGATCGCTTCGCTGATGACCGGCGTGCTGGTTTCCATCAGCGGCTCCATCGGTTTTGTCGGCCTGATGGTGCCGCATATCGCCCGCTACCTGGTGGGCGCGGAACACCGGCGCCTGCTGCCGGTATCGGCGCTGCTGGGAAGCCTGTTCCTGGTCTGGGTCGATGTCGCGGCACGTACCCTGATCGCTCCGGAAGATCTGCCGATCGGAGTGGCCACGGCGGCCATTGGCGGGTTGTTTTTTATCGGTTTGATGCGCAAGAAATAAAACCCGGCACACCGGCTCGCTCCAAACACTCAGGGCGAGCCCCTTGAATCAAACTGTTTCAAGGGAACCTGCTGCTTCATCTATCGCGAGACACTCCCTATCACTCAAGGCTTGAAAACAATTGTCTTGATTTCTTTTAATGCACCCCGCTTTAAAAGCCATACTTTCCTACGCAACCAACACATTAAAAACGTGTCGAGCCTGTATCAATACAGCAAATCTCTTACAAGAAAAACTCTTAAGGACTACAACTCAAGGGAGAGTTAGCATGTTCAATAAAATCATCGCCACCCTCGCATTCGTTTCGCTTCACACCTTCGCACAACCCGCTCTCGCCTCTTTCACGGGAACAGACTATAGCGGCCATTACACTTGCAAGGGCAATGACAGTCACATCGGCGAGTTCACAGGAACAGTCGAAATGAAACTGGACAGCGGACAAAGTACTGGGGAACACGGTGCCTACACCTTCAAACTGACGCTGGCCGACAACTCCGAGTACGATGGTTTCGCGGCCGCGAACTCGAACTCACTGGCGATGTATTTCGCACATAAGGACCCGACGCTTAAAGACTATGGTGTCGGCATCGCCCCTATCCAGTCAGATGCCGAAGGGAAAATATCTTTTACCAAATATTATTACGCTCCAGAATACCAAGACGGTGGCCATGGCACGGAAGTCTGCGTAAAAAGTTGAACAACCCCAAGAGCCCGGCGCGCAATGGCGGTGCCAGCACCAATCTGGCGCCGACCGCGCACCGCAACGCCCATGTCGCCCCCGCATGGTGCGACTGTTCAGACCAGCGCCGCTCAAACACGACGGTTTCCTGCCTTTCCCCGACTAGGCACAGCCTTTGCAAAAGCCTCTTCAGTGTCTGCATCTGCCAACCAAAAAACTTTGAACATCTGGAGATCGCACCAATGAAGCGTCGTAGCTTGATCAAGGCTTTCACACTGACGGCATCCATTGCCGCCATGGGCATGACCTGGACCGTCCAGGCCGCCGAGACCATCAAGGTCGGCATCCTGCACTCGCTGTCCGGCACCATGGCAATCTCCGAAACCTCGCTCAAAGACATGGCGCTGATGACCATCGACGAGATCAACGCCAAGGGCGGGGTCAACGGCAAGATGCTCGAACCGGTGGTGGTCGACCCGGCGTCCAACTGGCCGTTGTTCGCCGAAAAAAGCCGGCAGTTGCTGACCCAGGACAAGGTCGCCGTGGTGTTCGGCTGCTGGACTTCGGTGTCGCGCAAATCGGTGCTGCCGGTGTTCGAGGAACTCAACGGCCTGCTGTTCTACCCGGTGCAGTATGAAGGCGAGGAAATGTCGCCGAACGTGTTCTACACCGGTGCCGCGCCGAACCAGCAGGCGATCCCGGCGGTGGAATACCTGATGAGCGAAGACGGCGGCGCGGCCAAGCGCTTCTTCCTGCTGGGCACCGACTACGTCTACCCACGCACCACCAACAAGATCCTGCGCTCGTTCCTGCACTCCAAGGGTGTCGCGGACAAGGACATCGAAGAGGTCTACACCCCGTTCGGCCACGCCGACTACCAGACCATCGTCGCCAACATCAAGAAGTTCTCCGCCGGCGGCAAGACCGCCGTCATTTCCACCGTCAACGGCGACTCCAACGTGCCGTTCTACAAGGAACTGGCCAACCAGGGCCTGAAAGCCACCGACGTACCGGTGGTGGCCTTCTCCGTGGGCGAAGAAGAACTGCGCGGCATCGACACCAAACCATTGGTGGGCAATCTCGCGGCGTGGAACTACTTCGAGTCGGTGGATAACCCGGTGAACAAGAAATTCGTCGCCGACTGGAAAGCCTACGCCAAGAAGAAAAACCTCCCGGGCGCCGACAAGGCTGTAACCAACGACCCGATGGAGGCCACCTACGTCGGCATCCACATGTGGGCCCAGGCGGCGGAGAAAGCCAAGTCCACCGACGTCGACAAGGTTCGTGAAGCCATGGCCGGCCAGACCTTCGCTGCACCATCGGGCTTCACCCTGACCATGGACAAGACCAACCACCACCTGCACAAGCCGGTGATGATCGGCGAGATCCAGGCCGACGGGCAGTTCAACGTGGTCTGGCAGACCAAGGAACCAATCCGTGCCCAGCCGTGGAGCCCGTTTATCCCGGGTAACGACAAGAAGCCGGATTATGCGGTGAAGAGCAACTGAGTCACCGCTGACGGTCGGCCCGGCAGGTATTCGCGGGCCGACCCAATCCCCCTGTAGGAGCCGGCTTGCTGGCGATGAGGCCCGCAAGCCCTGCATCGCCCCTCCGGCCACCATCGCCAGCAAGCCGGCTCCTACAAGGTCTTATGCAAGGCCGATGATATGTCCACTGCCCTTTACCGCCTTTTCCTCGCCCTCGCACTGCTGTTGCCGATGGCCGCTCACGCCGGGGACGCCGAAGACTTCGTCGCCGCCGACTCCAGCCAACAGGCCGCCCTGCTGGAAACCTGGGCCGCGCACCCGGAGCCGGCGCGCATCGAGCTGATCAACGCCCTGCAAAGCGGCCAGTTGACCCTCAATGGCGAAACCAAGACCCTGCGCCTGAACAACCGCCTGCGCGGCCTGATCGACACCGCCGTCGCCGCCCAGCAACTGCTCGCCGCCGATGCCAAGGTGCGCCTGGCCGCCGCCCAGCAACTGCAAAAAAGCGCCAAGCCGGCACAACTGAAATTCCTCGACCAGCAACTGGCCGGCGAAACCAACGCCGATGTCCACGCCGCCCTGAGCCTGGCCCTGGCCAATCTGCAACTGGTCGACGGCGATCCAGCCGTCCGCCTGGCCGCCGTGCGCCTGCTCGGTGACAGTGGCGACCCACTGGCCCGCACCCGCCTCGAAGGCCTGCTGCAACCCGGGGTCGAGGCCGATGCCGGCGTGCACACCGCCGCCGAAACCAGCCTGGCGCAAGTCAAACGCAAGCTGATGATCGGCGAATGGCTCGGCCAGGCCTTCAGCGGCCTGTCCCTGGGTTCGATCCTGCTGCTGGCGGCCCTCGGCCTGGCGATCACCTTCGGCCTGCTCGGGGTGATCAACATGGCCCACGGCGAAATGCTCATGCTCGGCGCCTATGCCACCTACGTCGTGCAGTTGCTGTTCCAGCGCTTCCTGCCCCAGGCCATCGAGTTCTACCCGCTGGTGGCCCTGCCGGTGGCGTTCTTCGTCACCGCCGGGATCGGCATGGTCCTGGAACGCACGATCATCCGCCATCTCTACGGGCGCCCACTGGAAACCCTGCTCGCCACCTGGGGTATCAGCCTGATGCTGATCCAGTTGGTCCGCCTGGTGTTCGGCGCGCAGAACGTCGAGGTGGCCAACCCGGCCTGGCTCTCCGGCGGTATCCAGGTGCTGCCCAACCTGGTCCTGCCCTACAACCGCCTGGTGATCATCGCCTTCGCGCTGTTCGTGGTGGTCCTCACCTGGCTGCTGCTGAACAAGACCCGCCTGGGCCTGAATGTCCGTGCCGTCACCCAGAACCGCAACATGGCCGCCTGCTGCGGCGTGCCCACCGGACGGGTGGACATGCTCGCCTTCGGCCTCGGCTCCGGCATCGCCGGCCTCGGCGGTGTCGCCCTGAGCCAGATCGGCAACGTCGGTCCGGACCTGGGCCAGAGCTACATCATCGACTCCTTCCTGGTGGTGGTGCTCGGCGGGGTCGGCCAGTTGGCCGGTAGCGTCATGGCCGCCTTCGGCCTGGGCATCGCCAACAAGATCCTCGAGCCGCAGATCGGTGCGGTGCTGGGCAAGATCCTGATCCTCGCGCTGATCATTCTGTTTATCCAGAAACGCCCGCAAGGACTCTTCGCACTGAAAGGACGGGTGATCGACTGATGAACCAGCCCCTGATGCTCACCGCCAGCCAAAAAGTCGGGCCCGGCCTGACGATTGCCATCGGCGCGATCGTGCTGGCGCTGCTGCTGGCCTTGCCGCTGCTGTCGCTGCTGCCGCCGGAGAACCTGTTCCACGTCTCGGCCTACACCCTGACGCTGGTGGGCAAGATTCTCTGCTACGCCATCGTCGCCCTGGCCCTGGACCTGGTCTGGGGTTACGCCGGCCTGCTGTCCCTCGGCCATGGCCTGTTCTTCGCCCTCGGCGGCTATGCCATGGGCATGTACCTGATGCGCCAGGCGTCCGGCGACGAGCTGCCGGCGTTCATGACCTTCCTGTCCTGGACCGAACTGCCCTGGTACTGGACCGGCACCAGCCACTTTCTCTGGGCCCTGTGCCTGGTGGTGCTGGCGCCGGGGCTGCTGGCGCTGGTGTTCGGCTTCTTCGCCTTCCGTTCGCGGATCAAGGGCGTGTACTTCTCGATCATGACCCAGGCCCTGACCTTCGCCGGGATGCTGCTGTTCTTCCGCAACGAGACCGGCTTCGGCGGCAATAACGGTTTCACCAACTTTCGCAGCATCCTCGGTTTCGGCATCACCGAGCCGGGCACCCGCGCGGTGCTGTTCTTCGCCACCGTGGTCCTGCTGGTCGCCAGCCTCTACAGCGGCTGGCGCCTGGCCCGAAGCAAGTTCGGCCGAGTGCTGACGGCGCTGCGCGACGCAGAAAACCGCCTGATGTTCTGCGGTTACGATCCCCGTGGTTTCAAGCTCTTCGTCTGGGTCTTGAGCGCCGTGTTGTGCGGCCTGGCCGGGGCGCTGTATGTGCCGCAGGTGGGGATCATCAACCCCAGCGAAATGTCACCGACCAACTCCATCGAGGCCGCCGTCTGGGTGGCCCTCGGCGGGCGCGGCAGCCTGATCGGCCCGTTGCTCGGCGCGGGCATGGTCAACGGCATGAAGAGCTGGTTCACCGTGGCCTTTCCCGAGTACTGGCTGTTCTTCCTCGGCGCACTGTTTATCGTCGTGACCCTGTACCTGCCCAAGGGCGTGATCGGGTTGCTGAAGAAAAGGGGCGAACAATGAGAGTCACAGCGACCGCCGAATTCATGCTCGAACCGATCCTTGAGCCAAACAAGGATGCCGGTAGCAGCCGCGACGCCATCGGCCTCGGCCAGGCCAAGGGCGACGGCCTGGACACCCGCCACGGCACCATCCTGACCCTGGAAGACATCAGCGTCAGCTTCGACGGCTTCAAGGCCCTGAACAACCTGAACCTGTACATCGGCGTCGGCGAACTGCGCTGCATCATCGGCCCCAATGGCGCGGGCAAGACCACCCTGATGGACGTGATCACCGGCAAGACCCGGCCCAGCCATGGCAAAGCCTGGTTCGGCGAAACCCTCGACCTGTCGTCGATGAGCGAAGTGCAGATCGCCCAGGCCGGGATCGGCCGCAAGTTCCAGAAGCCGACGGTGTTCGAGGCCCTGACGGTGTTCGAAAACCTGGAACTGGCGCAGAAGACCGACAAATCGGTATGGGCGAGCCTGCGGGCACGCTTGAGCGGCGAACAGAAAGACGGGATTGCCCAGGTCCTGGAAACCATTCGCCTGACCGGTTCGGTCAATCGCCCGGCCGGTTTGTTGTCCCACGGCCAGAAGCAGTTCCTGGAGATCGGCATGCTGCTGGTACAGGACCCGCAACTGCTGCTGCTCGACGAGCCGGTGGCAGGCATGACCGATGCCGAGACCGAGTTCACCGCCGAGCTGTTCAAGAGCCTGGCCGGCAAGCATTCGCTGATGGTGGTGGAGCACGACATGGGCTTTGTCGGCGCGATTGCCGACCATGTCACCGTGCTGCACCAGGGCAGCGTGCTGGCCGAAGGGTCGCTGGAGCAGGTGCAGGAAAACGAGCGGGTGATCGAGGTCTACCTCGGTCGATGAAAGCCCCCCTATTCAGGAACACAACCATGCTCCAAGTCGACAAACTGCACCAGTACTACGGCGGCAGCCACATCCTGCGGGGCTTGTCCTTTGACGTGAAAGTCGGCGAAGTCACCTGCCTGCTGGGCCGTAACGGGGTGGGCAAGACCACCCTGCTCAAGTGCCTGATGGGCCTGCTGCCGGCCAAGGAAGGGGCGGTACAGTGGGAAGGTAAAACCATCACGAATTTCAAACCGCACCAACGGGTCCACGCCGGTATTGCCTACGTACCCCAGGGTCGGGAAATCTTCGGCCGCCTGACCGTGGAAGAAAACCTGCTGATGGGCCTGTCGCGTTTCCCGGGCGCCGAAGCCAGGGAAGTGCCCGCGTTCATTTACGAACTGTTCCCGGTCCTGCTGCAAATGAAGCAACGCCGTGGCGGCGACCTTTCCGGCGGCCAGCAGCAACAGCTGGCCATCGGTCGGGCCCTGGCCAGCCGCCCGCGCCTGCTGATCCTCGACGAACCCACCGAAGGCATCCAGCCCTCGGTGATCAAGGAGATCGGCGCAGTGATCAGGAAGCTTGCCGCCCGCGGCGACATGGCGATCCTGCTGGTGGAGCAGTTCTACGATTTCGCCGCCGAGTTGGCCGATCAGTACCTGGTGATGTCCCGGGGCGAGATTGTCCAGCAAGGTCGCGGAGAAAATATGGAAGCCGAAGGTGTGCGCGGACTGGTTACGATCTAACCTGTAACGTCACGACGATAATTAGAAACCATGAATTCAACTGCCACTCACGCCCTGTTCACCCCCAGCTGGCACGCCGAGCTGGAACTCGGCTACGCCCGCTTCGGCGATTGCACGCGCCCGGTCACCCGGCGCCACCTGGGCCCATTGCGGGTGCAGAAACACCTGTACGCCGAAGGCCCGCAAGTCTGCCAGCACATCATCGTCCACCCGCCGGGCGGGATTGCCGGCGGTGACCGCCTGGCCATCAGCGCCCGTGTCGAAGCCGACGCCTGGGCGCAACTGACCAGCCCCGGCGCCGCCAAGTGGTATCGCGCCACCGGGCCGGCCTACCAGACCCTGGACCTGAAGGTCGCAGCCGGCGCGACCCTGGAATGGCTGCCCCAGGAAACCATCGTCTTCAGCGCGGCCCAGGCCGAGCTGAGCACCCGCATCGACCTTGAAGGCGACGCCCGGCTGTTCTACTGGGATATGGTCGCCCTCGGTCGCCCCGCCAGCGGTGAACGCTTTGATCGCGGGCATTTCCAGTCACAGCTGGATATCCGTCGCGACGGCCAACTGCTCTGGCACGAACGCCAACGCATCCAGGGCGGCGACGGCCTGCTCGATTCTCCCATCGGCCTCGATGGCCAGCCGGTCTTCGCCACCTTGCTGGTGAGCGGCGAGATCGACAGCGAGTTGCTCGAACGCTGCCGTTCAGTGCCGACCCGGGTGCGCGGCGACCTCACCCAACTGCCCGGCCTGCTGGTGGCCCGCTGCCTGGCCGGCGAGGCCCTGCATGCGCGCGCCTGGCTGATCGAACTGTGGCGGCTGTTGCGCCCGGCCCTGCTGGGGCGCGAGGCCGTGCCGCCGAGGATCTGGAACACATGAATATGCCGACCTTTTTTTACTGCCTGCCAACGGACTCCGAACCATGGACCTGACACCCCGCGAAAAAGACAAACTGCTGATTTTTACCGCTGGTCTGGTGGCCGAACGGCGCCTGGCCCGTGGGGTGAAACTCAACTATCCGGAAGCCATGGCCTACATCTCGGCGGCCCTGCTGGAAGGTGCTCGCGATGGCCAGACCGTGGCCGAGCTGATGCACTTCGGCACCACCCTGCTCAGCCGCGAACAAGTGATGGAAGGCATCCCGGAAATGATCCCGGAGATCCAGGTCGAAGCCACCTTCCCCGATGGCACCAAGCTGGTCACCGTCCATCAACCCATTGCCTGAGGCCGAGCATGTCCTACGTAATCCGCGATGCAGTCCACGCCGACCTTCCGGCGATTCGCGACATCTACAACGACGCGGTGCTCAACACCACGGCGATCTGGAACGAACAGCCGGTGGACCTGGGCAATCGCCAGGCCTGGTTCAGCACCCGCCAGGGCCAGGGTTATCCGATCCTGGTGATCGTCGACGGCCACAACAGCGTCCTCGGTTATGCCTCCTTCGGCGACTGGCGGCCCTTCGAGGGCTTCCGCCACACCGTCGAGCACTCGGTGTACGTGCGCAGCGACCAGCGTGGCAATGGTCTCGGCCCGCAACTGATGGCGATGCTGATCGAGCGCGCCCGTGGCTGTGGCAAACATGTGATGGTCGCCGCCATTGAGAGTGGTAATGCCGCGTCCATTCGCCTGCATGAACGCCAGGGTTTCACCCTCACCGGGCAGATGCCCCAGGTCGGGGTGAAATTCGGTCGCTGGCTGGACCTGACCTTTATGCAACTGACTCTGAATCCGGGCGCCCTGCCGCCTGCTGTCAACCAGGAGTAACCCGCCATGAACGCCGCCCAACTGCGTCGTGTGAATAACGAAAGCTTTGCGCACTACCGCCAGGGTTTGATCGATTTGCTGCTTGACGCCGTTCGGCACGGCGCCAGCGTAGGTTTCATGGCCGACCTCGACGCCGGCCAGGCCCGTGACTACTTCGACACGGTGCAAACCGCGCTGCAGGACGGCAGTCTGCTGCTCTGGGTAGTGGTGCGTGACGAACAGGTGCTGGCCAGTGTGCAACTGAGCCTGTGCCAGAAGGCCAACGGCCTGAACCGCGCCGAAATCCAGAAACTGCTGGTGTACAGCGAGGCCCGTCATCGCGGTCTCGGCCAGCAACTGATCCAGGCCCTGGAGCAGGCGGCGAAACAGCACAAGCGTGGCCTGCTGCACCTCGACACCGAGGCCGGCTCCGAAGCCGAAGCCTTCTACAGCGCCCTGGGCTACACCCGGGTCGGCGAACTGCCGAACTACTGCGCGACACCGGATGGTCGCTACAAGGCCACCGCCATTTACTTCAAGACCCTGGGACAACCCGAATGATTCCTGGCGAATATCAGATCCAGCCCGGCGACATCGAACTCAATGTCGGTCGCCGCACCCTCAGCCTGAATGTGGCGAACAGCGGTGACCGACCGATCCAGGTCGGTTCGCACTATCACTTTTTCGAGACCAACGACGCCTTGAGCTTCGAGCGCGCCGCCAGCCGCGGCATGCGCCTGAATATCCCCGCCGGCACCGCCGTGCGCTTCGAACCGGGGCAGAGCCGGGACGTTGAATTGGTGGAGCTGGCGGGGTTGCGGCGGGTGTTCGGCTTTGCCGGACGGGTGATGGGCGACCTTGACTGAGGTGTTGCCTGTACCGACGCCTTCGCGGGCAAGCCCTGCTCCTACAGTTCAGCGTCGAATACACATTTTGCGTACGACATAAATCTGTAGGAGCAGGGCTTGCCCGCGAAGACGGACTCAAGGTCACCATCGCCAGCAAGACAAACGCCTGAAGGCCGGTTGCACGCTCGCCCCTTTCTACAAGGATTCACGATGAAGATTTCCAGACAAGCCTACGCCGACATGTTCGGCCCCACCGTCGGCGACAAGGTGCGCCTGGCCGACACCGAACTGTGGATCGAAGTGGAAAAGGACTTCACCACCTACGGTGAAGAAGTGAAATTCGGCGGCGGCAAGGTGATCCGCGACGGCATGGGCCAGGGCCAGCTGCTGGCCGCCGAGGTCGTCGACACCCTGATCACCAACGCCCTGATCATCGACCACTGGGGCATCGTCAAGGCCGACGTCGGCCTCAAGGACGGCCGCATCGCCGCCATCGGCAAGGCCGGCAACCCGGATATCCAGCCCGACGTGACCATCGCCATCGGCGCCAGCACCGAAGTCATTGCCGGTGAAGGCATGATCCTCACCGCCGGCGGCATCGACACCCATATCCACTTCATCTGCCCGCAGCAGATCGAAGAAGCGCTGATGAGCGGCGTCACCACCATGATCGGTGGCGGCACGGGACCCGCCACCGGCACCAACGCCACCACCTGCACCTCCGGGCCCTGGCACCTGGCGCGCATGCTCCAGGCCGCCGACGCCTTCCCGATGAACATCGGCTTCACCGGCAAGGGCAACGCCAGCCTGCCGCAACCGCTGATCGAGCAGGTCGAGGCCGGCGCCATCGGCCTCAAGCTCCACGAAGACTGGGGCACCACCCCGGCGGCCATCGACAACTGCCTGAGCGTGGCCGACCAGTACGACGTGCAGGTGGCGATCCACACCGACACCCTCAACGAGTCCGGCTTTGTCGAAACCACCCTCGGCGCCTTCAAGGGCCGCACCATCCACACCTATCACACCGAAGGCGCGGGCGGCGGCCATGCCCCGGACATCATCAAGGCCTGCGGCTTCCCCAACGTACTGCCGAGCTCGACCAACCCGACCCGGCCGTTTACCCGCAACACCATCGACGAACACCTCGACATGCTGATGGTCTGCCATCACCTCGACCCGAGCATCGCCGAGGACGTGGCCTTCGCCGAGAGCCGTATCCGCCGGGAAACCATCGCCGCCGAGGACATCCTCCACGACCTCGGCGCGTTCTCGATGATCAGCTCCGACAGCCAGGCCATGGGCCGCGTCGGCGAAGTCATCACGCGGACCTGGCAGACCGCCGACAAGATGAAGAAACAACGCGGGCCGCTGCCGGGCGACGGTGACGGCAACAGCAACTTCCGGGTCAAGCGCTATATCGCCAAATACACCATCAACCCGGCGATCACCCACGGCATCAGCCATGAAGTGGGTTCGATCGAAGTGGGCAAATGGGCCGACCTGGTGCTCTGGCGCCCGGCGTTCTTCGGCGTCAAGCCGACGCTGATCCTCAAGGGCGGGGCGATTGCCGCCAGCCTGATGGGCGACGCCAACGCCTCGATCCCGACGCCGCAGCCGGTGCACTACCGGCCGATGTTCGCCAGCTATGGCGGCTCATTGCACGCCACCAGCCTGACCTTTATCAGCCAGGCGGCGCTGGCTGCGGGGATTCCCCAGAGCCTGGGCTTGAAGAAAAAGATCGCCGTGGTCAAAGGCTGCCGCGATGTGCAGAAAACCGACCTGATCCACAACGACTACCTGCCGCAGATCGATGTCGATCCGCAGACCTACCAGGTCAAGGCCGATGGCGTACTGCTGTGGTGCGAACCGGCGGACGTGCTGCCGATGGCGCAGCGCTACTTTCTCTTCTGACACCAGGGCCAGCCACGGATGGCTTGGCCGTCAGGATTGAATGGCGGCAAAGAAGGTTTTCGAAGTCTCGACCAACCCCAACTGCTGCAGGCAATCATTGATCCCGTCCATCATGCCCAGGTCCCCTGGATGGGGCTTGCCGTCCAACACACGATGCAAGGCACACAGGAACAATAATTTGCCGACGGCATTGTCGTTGGCCATGTCCTTTTTCCCGTCAGCAATACTCAGTGCCGCCTGGCTGATCTGGCCTTCGCTGTAGCTCAAAAAGTCTGCTTTGTTCATGACATCCGCTCCTCTATAGATGCGATGTTTTGAATGAAGACATCACGAACTCACACTAAGCCCGCCGAAGAAACGCCGTCTACTGTCAGAAATGACAGGTATAGACGAGCCGGGCAGCCTGCAATCCGCCCCGCCAGAGGGACGGAAAGGCGCTAAGCTAGCCGTTAAACTGGCGCCTACCCTTCGAGATAACGAGCATGCACCTATCAACCTTTATCGTGCAGCAGGTCGATGTCATCGTCGATGAATGGGAAGAGTTCGCCAAAACCCTGACCCCCGCCGCGGATGCCATGGGCCGCGTCGCCTTGCGCGACCATGCCAAGTCGATCCTGCTGGCCGCCGCCCGGGACATGCAAACCGCCCAGAGCGCCAGCGAACAGACCGCCAAATCCAAGGGTGACAACCCGGACAGCAGCCCGAGCCTGGACATCGCCGCCGCCAGCCATGGCGAACTGCGGCACACCGCCGGTTTCGACCTGGTGCAGATGACCTCGGAATTCCGTCACCTGCGCGCCTGTGTGATTCGCCGTTGGGTCAACAGCCTGGCTTCACCGGAGCTGGCGTATTTCCAGGACATGATTCGCTTCAACGAAGCCATCGACGAAGCCCTGGCCGAATCCACCGCCGCCTACGCCGAACAGGTGAACCGTTCACGGGATATTTTCCTCGCCATTCTCGGCCATGACCTGCGAGCGCCCTTGCAGGCCGTGAGCATGTCCACCGAAATGCTGGTGCGCAAGGCCCGCCTCGATGCCGACGGCCTGGTCTATGTCGCCAATATCAAAAGTGGCACCCGGCACATGAGCAGCATGATCAGCGACCTGCTGGAATTTGTCCGCAGCCGCCTGGGCAGCAGCTTGCCCATCGATCCGGCACCGATGGACCTGAGTCGTGTGGCGAAGGCCGCCATCAATGAAGCCTGGGCCGGGCAGCCGGATTGCCTGCCGCTGCTGAAGGTGGAAGGTGACGTCAACGGGGTGTGGGATCGCGGACGCATCGAGCAGTTGCTGCAAAACCTGATCGGCAATGCCCTGCAACATGGTGCCAGCCATCGGCCGCTGACCCTGAGCCTGGACGGTAGAGCGGACGCTGTCTGCCTGACCATGCACAACTTCGGTACGCCGATCCCGCAGGAATCCCTGGCGACGATCTTCGATCCGCTGGTGCGCGGCGCCACTGAAGAGATCGGCCAGCCGGGCACCGCCACCAGCCTGGGATTGGGGCTGTATATCGCCAAGGAAGTGGTGACGGCCCATCAGGGCACGATAGAGGTCAGCTCCAGCGCTGAAGACGGCACACGTTTTACCGTGGTCCTGCCGAGGATCTCGCGGGCCTAGGCCAGGGCTGTGTGGGAGCCGGCTTGCTGGCGATCCGCCCCAGGCGGCCATTCACCCCCACACCTTCACTCGTGCACAAAGCGCCCCAGGCGCTGGCGCAGCATCTGGTTCTCCGCCCGCAGCAGTTGCACCTCTGCCAGCAGGTCCAGCGCCAGGGCGACGCCTTCCCACTCCAGCTCCAACTCCCGGTGCAGCTTCACCGCGCGGCGGGCAATGCCCGCAGCGTCGTTGCCAAAACGCCAGGCCTCGGGCGAACGCCCCAGAGGTTCAAGAATGCCGTGTTCGACGATTTCGATCACGTAGGCGACCGGCAATTGGGTCTCCTCACAAAAAGCCTGCATATCCAGTTGAACGCTCACGGGGCTGCTCATGATTTAGCTACTCCATTGCTCTCTCGGGTCGAAGGCGGCCTTTTTCGCCAATTCCTGCCACAACGCCTTGACGGCATCGTCGTTCTGTCGCGGCATCACTGCCTTGAGCTGCACAAACAGATAACCGCGCTCCCCGGCCTTGTTCAGCAGGCCGTGGCCCTTGGCCCGCATGCGCTGGCCGTTCTGGCTGCCCGCCGGGACCTTGAGGTTGATCTTGCCGGTCAGGGTCGGCACCGCGATCTCCGCCCCCAGCGCCAGTTCCCAGGGAGCCAGCGGCAGGGTGATGATCAGGTTCTCTCCTTCGACATCGAACTTGGGGTGAGGTGCGAAACGAATCGTCAGGTACAGGTCGCCATTCGCCCCACCGCCGACACCCGGCGCGCCCTGGCCCTTGAGGCGGATACGCTCGCCGTCGGCGACACCGGCCGGAATCTTCACGTTCAGGCTCTTGCTGGTGTTGCTGACATGCTGCCCGGCGGCATTGTGCTGCGGGATCTGGAAGCTGACCTTCTTCGACTCGTTGGAGAGGCTTTCTTCCAGGAAGATCGGTAGCTCCAGTTCCACGTCCTGCCCTCGCCGGCCGGCGCTGCGGCCCGGTTGTCCACCGCCAAAACCGTTGCCGCGCGAGCCGAAGATCGAACTGAAGAAGTCCGAGAAGTCGCCCGTGTCCGCGCCGCCGCCGCCAAAGCCGCCACGGCCCTGCCAACCCGGCGGGCCCTGGAACGGCTGGCCGTGCTGGCCGTATTTGCGCAGGTCGTCGTATTCGGCGCGCTTGTCGGCGCTTTTCAGCGCTTCATAGGCTTCCGACGCGTCCTTGAATTTAGACTCGGCGTCCTTTTCCTTGCTGACATCCGGGTGATACTTGCGCGCCAGCTTGCGGTACGCGGCCTTGATGGTCTTGTCGTCCGCCGTCGGCTCCACACCCAGGATCTTGTAATAGTCTTTGAAGTCCATCTAAGGATCACCATCCGTTATTCGATATCGCGCCGCTCGGCAAGACACAGCATGCGCGCATCGGCGCGACAAAGATTGACCGATCTCAAGGCTGTGACTCAGGGGCGCTGCAGAAGTTTATCGGCCGTCACCGGAATTTCTTGTCATCGACATGGCACTGGCCGAACCAATGAGTGCAAGTTTGGGGACGATTGCCCGCCTTTCAAGTCCAACCCCCTGCAAGAACCGCCATTTAACGGATAACCGGCCTTCGAATCCGAGCGCGACTGACATACACTGCGCGGCCGTTTTGCAACCGGAACCCGAACACCATGAACAACGCCTCTCCAGCCCGTGCCTGCGGTATCGACTTCGGCACCTCCAACTCCACCGTCGGCTGGATACGTCCCGGCATGGAAACGCTGATCGCGCTGGAAGACGACAAGATCACCCTGCCTTCCGTGGTCTTTTTCAATTTCGAGGAACGCCGCCCGGTCTATGGCCGGTTGGCCCTGCACGAGTACCTGGAAGGCTATGAAGGCCGGCTGATGCGCTCGCTCAAGAGCCTGCTGGGCTCCAAGCTGATCAAGCACGACACCAGCGTGCTCGGCACCGCGATGCCATTCAAGGACCTGCTGGGGCTGTTTATCGGCCAGTTGAAGCAACGCGCCGAAACCACCGCCGGACGTGAGTTCGAGCAGGTGGTTCTGGGCCGCCCGGTGTTCTTCGTCGACGAAGACCCGGCCGCCGACCAGGAAGCCGAAGACACCCTGGCCGAAGTGGCGAAGAAGCTCGGTTTCAAGGAAGTGTCCTTCCAGTACGAACCGATCGCCGCGGCCTTCGACTATGAGTCGACCCTGGACCGCGAAGAGCTGGTGCTGATCGTCGACATCGGCGGTGGTACCTCGGACTTCTCCCTGGTGCGCCTGTCGCCGGAGCGCCGGGGCCTGGACAACCGTCACGACGACATCCTCGCCACCGGCGGCGTGCACATCGGCGGGACCGACTTCGACAAGCAACTTTCGCTGGCCGGCGTGATGCCGCTGTTCGGCTACGGCAGCCGGATGAAGAGCGGCGCCTACATGCCCACCAGCCATCACATGAACCTGGCGACCTGGCACACCATCAACTCGGTGTACTCGCAGAAAACCCATCTGGCCCTGGGCAGCATGCGCTACGACATCGAGGACACCGGCGGCATCGATCGCCTGTTCAAGCTGATCGAACAGCGCGCCGGCCACTGGCTGGCGATGGAAATCGAGGAAACCAAGATCGAGCTGACCCATGCCGAACAGCGCCATGTGCCGCTGGATCGGATCGAGCCGGGTTTGAGCGTGGAGTTGAGCCGGGCATTGTTCGAGTCGGCCATCGATAACCTGCTGGAGCGCATCCGTAACAGCGTCACCCAGTTGCTCGATGATGCCGGGGTGGGTGTCGCGCAGGTCGATACGGTGTTCTTCACCGGCGGTTCGAGCGCCATTCCGGCACTGCGCCAGAGCGTCTCGGCGATGCTGCCCAATGCCCGGCATGTGGAAGGCAATATCTTCGGCAGCATCGGCAGCGGCCTGGCAATCGAAGCGAAGAAGCGCTACGGCTGACACTTCCGGGACCACGGATCAAACACGGTCCCCTGTAGGAGCCGGCTTGCTGGCGATAGCGACCGATCAGGCGATGCAAGGCTCACGCCGGTCCTGGTGGAGTGACGCCAGTCGCGTCAGACCAGCTCCGCCAGCTTCAGCTCACTCTTGATGTACGCATAATAGATCGGCCCCGCCACCACGCCCGGCAGGCCGAATGCGGCCTCGAACACCAGCATTGCCATGAGCAACTCCCAGGACTTGGCACTGATCTGCCCACCGACGATCCGCGCGTTGAGGAAGTATTCCAGCTTGTGGATAAACATCAGGTAACCCAACGCCGCCGCCGCGACCCAGATCGACAGCGACAAGCCGACGATGGTGATCAGGGTGTTGGACATCAGGTTGCCGATCACCGGCAACAGGCCGAGCAGGAAGGTCAGGACGATCAGGGTCTTGGTCAGCGGCAGCTTGATCCCGCACAGCGGCAGGATCACCGCCAGGAAGATCGCGGTGAACGCGGTGTTCAGCGCCGAGATCTTGATCTGGGCGAAGACGATATTGCGGAACGCCTGCACCAGCAGCCGCAGGCGGTCGAACAGCGCCGCCGCCAGGGGTTTGCGCTGGGTGACGTCAGAGGCATGCTGCAAGGCCACGATCGCCCCCAGCACCATGCCGATCAGCAGGGTCACGAACATATGCGCCGCGTCCTTGCCCACCAGTTGCAACTCACTCAGGTGCTTGGTCAGCCACTCGCCGATCGCGACCTGGAATTCGGCCGCACTGGCCGGCAGATAGGCGTCGATAAACGGCGGCAACTGCCCACGCGCCTTGTCCACCACCACCATGAATTTGCCGAGGGACGCCCCGGGGTTTTCCGCTTCGTGCAGCAGGAAACTGATGGCGCCGGCAAAGATCAGGCTCAGCACACTGACGATCAAGGTGCCCAGCAACGCCACCGCCAGCCAACGCGCACGCCGCCCGGCAATCAGGTGTTCAAGCTTGGGCGTGAGCATGTTGACCAACTCGAAAACCAACAAACCGGCCAACAGACTGGGCAGCAATCGCAACGGCAACGCCAACAACAACCCACCGAAAACAAGGATCAAACTGGCCAGGACTACGTAACGCTGGGAAAACGCTGACATACAGCCTCAAAAAGAACGGCGCGAAAAGACAGGCAGTCTGCCAGCCTTCTCCAGGGAGGACCAGCGGCAGGCGCCAGAAGGACGGTGGCCTGGCATCTTAATGAACGGTTGTGACAGGCAGGCATCACGGCTTCATGAAATTTCACGGAGGTGGGGCTTGCCGCAATGCCACGAAAATCCAAAGCCGAGCACGGTCTTGTGGCGAGCGGGCTTGCCCGCGCTCGGCTGCGAAGCAGTCGTAAAACCAGTCACCTCGATCTGCCTGAAAAACCGCATCAGCCGGGTTTTGGGCCGCTTCGCGCCCCAACGCGGGCAAGCCCGCTCGCCACAATGACAAGCGCGCTCGACTTCAAATCGCCTTGCAGGCCCGAAACTACTTTTTCTTCAGGCAGGTGCTGATGTAGGTCTTGTACGCATCACCCTTCAGCCCCTCGGGCCGGTTGGCGTTGCAGTCCTTCATCTTCTGCTGCTGCGGGGTCAGCACCTTGGCCGGCGTGGTTGTGGCAGCCGCCTTGCTCGCGGGCATGGCCGGCGTGGCGGCAGGCGTCATCGCAGGAGTGGCGGCGGGCGTTGCCGCCGCAGCTGCCGGAGCGGCTTTCAGGCAATTACTCATAAACGCCTTGCGTGCATCACCCGCCAGATTCTGGGTCTTGGCGTTCGCGTTGCAAGTGGTCATCCTGCTTTGCTGAGCCGTCGCCGCAAACCCCTGCGAGCAAAGTAACAAGCCGATCAACAACAATGGGATACGGAGCATCTTCATGGAGTTTTCTCCTTGTTACCGTACCGAAGGGCACGGCATGCCTTCAGTGTAGACAAACGCTGTTACACATCCAGCGAGGCCTGGCTAGGCCTGGCGCGCCTGGCGCCGGTACTGCTCCGGTGAACAACCGGCCTGGCGCTGAAACATCGCAATAAACGCCGAGGCGGTGCTGTAACCCAGGTCAAAGGCGATCTCCTGCACGCCGCGGCTGGTTTCCAAGGCCTGCAGCGCGCCGATAAAGCGCAGGCGCTGGCGCCACTCACCGAAGCTGACCCCCAGCTCGCGGACGAACAGCCGGGCCAGGGTTCGCTCACTGACATGCAACTGCGCGGCCCACTGCGCCAGCGGGCGATTGTCCGCCGGGTCCTGCTGCAAGCCCTCCAGCACCCTGAGCAGGGCCGGGTCGTCGGAATACGGCAGGTAACAGTCGCACACCCTGGCCTGGTGCACCTGGTCCACCAGCACCTGCGCCAGGCGCACATCCGCGGGGGTGGCGGGGATTTTCACGTCGCGCTGGGCGAAGTCATTGAGGATCGACTTGAGAATATCGCTGATGGACAGGGTGCTCGCCTCGGCGGGCAAGTCGCGGCAATGCTCCTCGGCCAGGTACACCGAGCGGTAGACAATCGCCTGGGCGTTGTGGGAGCTGTGCACGGTGTTCGGCGGTATCCACAACGCATAGCGCGACGGCGACATGAACCGCCGACCAGCCACTTCGTACTGGATGACGCCGTGGGACACATAGTCGAGCGAACCCCAGGGATGACAATGGGCCGCCGCATGACGGTCGGGGCCGAACTCGGCATAGCGGAAGTACACCGAGGCCGGTAAAGAGGGAAAATCGGGGATATCAATGTAGTGCTTGCCCATGCTGTCCGGATTCCAACGCAGATTGACCGGATCGAAGTATAGGCTTTCATCCAGACACGAGGATAATCCCTCCTCATTGACGATTCTGGTTGTAACCCTCATGCAATACGCGTTTCCCCTGCTGGCGATCTTTATCTGGGCCGGCAACACCGTGGTCAACAAGATGGCGGTCGGCGCGATCTTCCCGGCGGAGATCGGCTTCTACCGCTGGCTGCTGGCGGCCCTGCTGTTCACCCCGTTCATGTTCCGCCAGGTGCTGGCCCACTGGAGCCAGATCCGCCCGAACCTGGGTCGGATCTTCGTGCTCGGGGTGCTCGGCATGGCGGTCTACCAGAGCCTGGCGTACTTCGCCGCGACCCTGACCTCGGCCACCAACATGGGCATCATCCTGTCGTTGATGCCCTTGATGTCCTTGACCCTGGCGATCTTCAGCCTCGGCCAGCGCCTGACCGCCGGCGCATTGGCCGGGGCGGTGCTGTCGTTTGCCGGGGTGCTGGTGGTGGTGTCGACCGGCAGCCTGACGGCGCTGCTGAGCCATGGCGTGAACCTGGGCGACGCGATGATGCTGATTGCCACCCTGGCCTATGCGATCTACAGCACCCTGCTGAAAAAATGGCAACTGCGCCTGCCGCCGCTGGTGTTGCTGTACCTGCAGGTGCTGGTGGCGGTGGTGGTATTGTTTCCGCTGTTCTGGCTGTCGCCGAAGGTCGGGTTGAACCTGCGCAACGCCGGGCTGGTGCTGTATGCCTGCCTGCTGGCGTCGATGCTGGCGCCGCTGGCGTGGATGCGCTCGGTGGCCACCCTCGGGCCGAGCCGGACCACGCTGTTTTTCAACCTGCTGCCGCTGATCACCGCACTGATCGCCGCCGCGGTCCTGCACGAAGCGTTGGCCTGGTATCACCTGCTGGGCGGGGCTCTGACCCTCGGTGGGGTGATCCTCTCGGAACGCTGGACCACAGCGTTGCGCCGCGCCTGAGCGGGATGGGGTAATAACCGCCCCTACTGTTCCTCGGCCATGGTCTGCAGATCCGGGTCCAGGCTCTGCCAGGTAATGCCCTTGGCCACCGCACCGAAGACCCGATTCAGCAACGGATTGCGATGACGGCAATAGCAGTCCAGCGCCACCAGGTGATGACCGAGCTCACGTTTGACCCGGTAGCCGGTCTGGCCACTGTCCAGACGCGTGGCGCCGACACTGTAGGACCACTTCACCGCCCGCTCCCAGAGCTGGAAATACAGGTGCAGCTGCTTGTCCGCCTGGTAATCGATACCGATGAACTTGTTGATCGCCTTGTCACCGAGCAGGAAGCAGAGCATGAACGCCACCATCTTGCCGGTCTTTTCATCGCTCAACAGGATGAAATGCGACTCGGGCTTGAGGGCAATCTGGCGAAAGAACTCGAACGTGAGCTTCTCGAATTTGGTCTTGCCCTTCTCGTAGGTTTGCAGAAAAAGGCTGTACAGCTCTTGCAGCGTTTTTTCATCCGGTTGCTGCACGATCTGCACCGTCAGGGCGCCCGGCAGCAGACCGTGTTTGAGTTTCTTTTTCAGCAGATAACGGTGACGGCTCTTGAGGGTCTTGAGATAACCCTCGAAACCACCCGGGGCCAGTTCGACCGCCGTGCCCGGAAAACTCACCATGGGAAACAGTCCGTGGGTTGCGCACAGCCCTTCAAACGCCGCTTTCTGTTCTTCGGCAAAGTCCTTCCAGACGGTCATCGCCGCGTTCCTGGCTTTCGCCCGCAGGCTCAGCGCGTCTTGCAGCGGCCCGAGGATATCCGCCAGCGAATGCCCCGGCAGCAAGCCGATGGTGCCCTCGTCGGAACAGGGTGAGCCGACGAACAGGGTGCGCTGGTAACGCAGTGCCGGGATTACCCGGAGCATCCTGGCAATCACCGGCGGGACAACCAGTTCCATGGGCACGTTCATGATGAACGTGGGAGCCAAGCCAATCGGCTGCCCATCTTTCTCCAGAATGGCGTAGGCAAATTCGAACTGATCTTCAAGCCCTCCGTCTTCCAGGGCTTCGTACCACCAACGACCTTCGACGCCGCTAAAACAGCTTTCCCACAGTGTCGCGGGAACAGACGCAGCGTGGCTGGCCCATTGAACTTGAAGCATTAAAACATCCTCTCAGTCGACTCCCTCCTGAGAGGGCCCATCCTTATACCCGCATGCAGGTGCATCGAGAAAGGATGGAAGCCAATTATTTCAACCGCTGCAGCGCGGTTCGCCACGTCGCCAAAGACCGCGCCCAGGCAGTGTTCAGGCGACGTGCGGTGCTCAGTCGGCAATCACCACAATCGACACCCGACGGTTCTCGGTGCGCCCCGCCACCGTGTCGTTGCTGGCCACCGGCTCGCGGCTGCCCAAGCCGCGCAGCTGGATATTCTCGTGCTTCATGCCGGACTGCTCGAGCACGGTCGCCACGCTGTTGGCCCGGCGCATGGACAGTTGTTCGTTGTAGGACTCCTTGCCGGACGCATCGGTATGCCCGTCCACCCGCACCCGCTGGATACCCACGCTCAACAGCGCCTTGGCGATGCGCTCGACGATGTCGTGGCTCTCCTTGTTCAACACTTCCAGGTCACTGCCGAACAGCACCTTGCCCGACAGGCCGAAGGCCCAGCCCTCGTCCGTCAGCTCGAAGCCCTGTTGCTTGAGCACGGCAATCTGCGCCGCGCTCAGGCCTTTGGGGGGCGCGGTCTGGCAGCCGGCCAGCGCCAGCAGCGCGGTGAACAGGGCCAGGGTGAAAAAACGCAGGGTCCGGCGAGTCAGTGTGTGCAAGGGTTCAACTCCTGGTTTGAACGATGGCGGCGGGGTGCTCCGACTCCGCCGTGTGTTGCCCGCCTCGGGCGAGGCGCTTGGCATGGTACATCGCCGCATCGGCGGCGTTGAGCAAGGTGCCCGGGGTGGCGCCATGGTCGGGGTAAACCGCGATGCCGATGCTCAGCGAGGTCAGCACCTGGGCTTCACCGGGGACCGCAATGGGTGCGTCCATGCTGGCGATGATCTTGTCGGCAATACGCTGGGCGTCTTCGATCTTGTGCAGCGGCGTGAGCAGCACGGCGAACTCGTCACCGCCCAGGCGCGCCACCAGGTCCTCTTCACGCAGTTGCGCGCGCACCCGCGTAGCCACGGCGACCAGCACCGCATCGCCCGCCGCATGGCCAAAGTTGTCATTGATCTGCTTGAAGCGATCGCTGTCGAGAAACAGCACGCCGACCCGCTCGCCCTGCTTGGCGGCATTGCGCAGGGCGCGCATCAGCCGGCCTTCGAAGAAGGCCCGGTTCGGCAGGCCGGTCAGGCTGTCGTGGCTGGCCTGGTGGGCCAGGGATTCGTTTTCGCTCTGCAGGTGGGTCTGCCAGGACTCCAGTTCGTCGAGCAGGGCATTGAAGTCGATGCCCAGGTTGTCCAGCTCGGCAATCTGCGCTGGCGGCACGCGCCGGTCGAAGGCCCGCTCGCGGCGCGCGGCGTGGGCCACGTCGGCGAGGCTGCGCAACGGGCCGATAATGCCCCGCAGCAGACGTCGCGCCAGATACAACCCAAGCCACGCCGCCAGGGCGCTGCAGACCACGATGCCGAGCAGGCCGCTGATCAGGAAACGCAGCAGGCTGCCGCCATGCCCGGTCAGGCGAATGCTGCCGACCTCACGGTCCTGATGGATTATCGGCAGGCGGATCGGTTGTTCGAGCAGGGCCCGCGCCAGCTGCATCTCCACTTCGGAGAGCAGGCCGGTTTCCGGCCGCTGCCAGCGCGCCAGCAATTGACCGTGGGCATCGAAGACTTCGGCATCGGCCACTTCTTCGGTCTCGGCAATCAGGGCCAGGGCCTCGGTGGCCGCGCTGCTGTCGTTGAACACCACCGCGGCTTCCACGGTGTAGCTGATGGAACGGGCGATCAGGTGCAGGTTATGGTCGGCATAGACCCGCAGGGCCAGCACGCCGAGAAAGGTCAGCGACACGCTCACCAGGCCCACGGCGGCCATGGCCGCCAGCAAGTGCCCACGGCCCAGCACCGAGCGCAGGCTGGGGCGCGCGCCGGACCTGATCCAGCCGATCATGGCTGCGGGCTCCGGCGCCGCGAGAGTTGCAGCACGCTGGGGTGAATGCGCACGCCACTGCGGGCGACCGAGTCGAGATTGACCTCGAACGACACCTGGCTGTCGGCGACCCGCAGGCAGAACAGGCTGCCGACCGTGCATTGATCGCCGCCTTCGCTGATGCTCAGCACCGCGTGGCCGTTCAAGGCACTGAAGAGTTGGCTGCGTTCTTCGCTGCTCAGCTTGCCGATATAGACGGCATCACAGGCACTGCCCAGGGTCGGGCTGCTCGCCAGCAGGCGCTGGACCAGCACCGGTCGCCCGGAGGCCTGGGTGGTGCCCTTGACCAGATCGTCGGTGTACTCGGTGGGACCGACAATGCACAAGCGCAGTTGCGCAGGCTCCACCGGCCAGCGCGCATAGCTGAGAATCCCCAGCACCACCTGGGTGACCGCCTGGGCACGCTGATCGGCAGCGCCGCTGGGCGCGGTGTCCTGGGCAAAGCTGTTGTGCGTCAACAAACAGAGAAGGGCAGACAGGCAGAACTGTTTCCACCCCCAAAATCGCCCTGTCGTCGAGACAGCCACGTTCATGCAGGAATTCTCTTAAAACTACGTAGGAATAATGCCGAAACAATAGCATATCCCTCAGGTCGCCAGGATGGCTGCCGGACATATAGATAGCCCACTAATAGTTTATGAATTCATGAAGTATGGATTTGAGCTTTCCTATTCTTCTGCGCACGCTGAGCTGCCTAAGATCGACGCCATGCTCCTGCCGGGGAATCCCCTCCCCTGGCCTGATGTGAGACCGGTTCCGCAGAGAACCGGCTCGACGAAAACCCTTGATCACTGCCGTCACCGCTCGTCCCGGCTCCACTCCGTGACGCGCACCGTGCCGTTCAAGGCGTCGTTGAGGCTCACCGATGAAACTGGAGATTTTCCGTACCCTTTGGGGTTACACCGCAAGCAAGGCCCAGGCCCTTGAAGAGCTGCTGGCCGCCGGCTTCGACGGCCTCGAGGCGCGCCTGCCGCTGGACGCAGCCGAACGCAGCGAGTTCGCCGCCTTTCTGCGGGCCAACCGCCTGGGTTATATCAGCACCGTTTTCACGGCCTACGACGTGCTCCCCGTCCAGGCCGCCGCGCCCGCCGAACACCTGCAGGACCTGGACCGCAAACTGGCCTGGGCCGCCGAGCTGGAGCCGCGCTTCGTCAATCTGCTGGCCGGCAATGACCGCTGGCCCCTGGCGCAGCAGGTGGAGTTCTTCGGCCAGGCCATGGCCCTGGCGAAGCGTCACGGTCAGTTCTGCACCTTCGAAACCCATCGCTCGCGCTCGCTGTTCAATCCCTGGGTCACCCTGGAACTGATCCGGCAACTGCCCGACCTGCGCTTCACCAGCGACATCAGCCACTGGATCGTCACCTGCGAACGCCTGCTGGACGATCCCGCCGATGACCTCAGCGCCTTTGTCGAACGCGTTCACCATATCCAGGCCCGGGTCGGCTACGACCAGGGCCCGCAGGTGCCACACCCCGGCGCCCCGGAATACGCCCGTGAGCTGGCCTTCCACCAGGCCCACTGGGAAAGCATCTGGCGGGCCCAGCAGGCACGCGGCTACACGGTCACCACGCTGACCCCGGAGTTCGGCGCCGACGGCTACCTGCATCACCTGCCCTTCACCAATGTGCCGGTCGCCGACCTGTGGTCGCTGAACGTCTGGATGGCCCGGACCGAGCGCGAACATTTCCAGCGTTTCAGCCAATCAACCCAATCGTGAGGTGCTTGCGTCATGTCTGAGAACACACCCAACCGCCCGGCCCAAGCCAACTTCAAGAGCATCCCGCAGGTGAACATCGCCGGGCTGTTCAGCGTCGAGCTCGAACACCGGCTGGCGGTAGCCGAGCAACTGGGGGCCGCCGCCAGCGAGGTGGGCTTCCTCTACATCACCGAGCACGGCATCGATCCGCTGCTGATCGACAATCTGCGCCAGGCGGCCAAGGATTATTTCGCCCAGCCGTTCGAAACCAAAATGCAGCATTACATCGGCACTTCGGAGTCCCACAAGGGTTTTGTCCCGGAAGGCGAAGAGGTGTACGCCAAGGGCAAACCGGATCACAAGGAAGCCTTCGACATCGGCTTCGAAGTGCCGGCGGACGATCCACTGGTACTGGCCGGCACGCCGCTGCTGGGACCGAATGACTGGCCGACACTGCCGGGCTTCAAGGACGCGGTGCAGGCCTATTACGCGGCGGTGTTCGCCCTCGGTCGCAAGCTGTTCGGCGGCTTTGCCCTGGCCCTGGGCCTGGAAGAGAACACCTTCGACGCCCTGGTCACCCGTCCGCCGTCGAAACTGCGGCTGATCCACTACCCCTTCGACGACGCCGCCCAGGACGCTCCCGGCATCGGCGCCCACACCGACTACGAGTGCTTCACCATCCTGCTGGCGGATAAACCGGGCCTGGAAGTGATGAACGACCAGGGCCAGTGGATCGATGCGCCGCCGCTGCCCGGGGCGTTCGTGGTGAATATCGGCGACATGCTCGAAGTGATGAGCGCCGGGGCCTTTGTCGCCACCGCCCACCGGGTGCGCACGGTGAGCGAGGAGCGTTATTCCTTCCCACTGTTCTACGCCTGCGACTTCCACACCCTGATCCAGCCGCTGCCGGGGTTCGCCCAGGCCGGCCAGGACTATGAACAGATCGCCATTGGCGAACACATGTACGGCCAGGCCTTGCAGACCTACCAGTACCTGCGCAAGCGCGTGGAAAACGGCGAGATCGCCCTGCCGGAGAAAGCCCGCAAGCCGTCGAGTTTCGGCCATTTGAAAAACCAGGCGCAGCCGTCCTGAAACCCAGCCCTCACACCCCAGACTTCACCTCGGAGCACCGAACATGCACAAGAACACCACGCGCCTGACCCTGATCGCCGCCGGCCTGCTGTGCAGCAGCGCCGCCTTCGCCGCCACGGCCACCCCGGGCCAATTGAAGGTCGGGATGGAAATCACCTACCCGCCGTTCGAGTCCTACGACGCCGACAAGAACGTGGTCGGCTCCGATCCCGAGTTGTCCCAGGCCCTGGCCAAGCACCTGGACGCCAAGGCGCAGTTCGTCGACACCAAGTTCCCGAGCCTGATCCTCGGCCTCAATGCCGGGCACTACGACGCGATCATTTCCGGCATGTACATCACCCCTGAGCGCCAGACCCAGGCCATGACCATTCCCTACGCCAAGACCGGCGCGGCGATCATGGTGCCCAGCAACAGCACGCTGAAACCGGGTACGCCGGAGGAGCTCTGCGGCTTGAAGATCGGCCTTGAGCAGGGTACCACCTGGGTGGCGCAGTTCCAGAAGCTGTCGACTGATTACTGCGTGCCCAAGGGCAAGGGCGCGATCACCGTGAACGAGTACCCCTCGGCTCCGGAAGTGACCCAGGCGCTGCTGTCGAACAACGTCCAGGCACAGGTGGAAATTGCCGGTGCGGCGAAGCTGATCGCCGAGAAGACCAAGGGCCGGGTGGTGGTGAGCAGCGAACACCTGATCTATTCGCAGACCCTCGGGATCTTTGTGAAGAAGGGCAATGACGCGACCTACCAGGCGCTACTCAAGGCGTTCGAGGAGACGAAGAAGAGTGGCGAGTACGCGGCGCTCCTGAGCAAGTACAGCCTGGAAGCGGCGGAGTAAAACCGGCTGTTTCTGGAGTAGACCATTGCTGTCTGTAGGCGCACGGACTGCAGGAGCTGGGCTTGCCCGCGAAGGGGCCCTCAAGGCCGCCAAAAGCTTCGCGGGCAAGCCCAGCCCCTACAAGGATCGGGTCGCCTCAGAGAGGCTGTAGCAGCGTCAATGCAACACCGAGGTATCTATGCAATTCGATTGGCCCTATTTCTTTTCGCTGTTCTCGATGCCGGCCTTCTGGCAAGCCTGCGTCACGGTGGTCGAGCTCAGCGCCCTGGCCTGGTTTATCGGCATGCTGCTGGGCTTTGTCCTGGCGTCGGCCAAACTCTCCAGTTCGGCCTGGCTACGTGTACCGGCGGCCACCTATATCTGGTTCTTTCGCAGCATCCCGCTGCTGGTGCTGGTGGTGTTCGTCTACAACCTGCCGCAGCTGTTCCCGGTCACCGGCAGCGTGCTGTCCAACCCGTTCTATTCCGGCTTGTTCGCCCTGGTGGTCACCGAGGCCGCGTATATGGCCGAGATCCATCGCGGCGGCCTGATCTCGGTCGCCAAAGGCCAGAAGGAAGCCGGCCGCGCCCTGGGCATCGGCGTGCTGGGGCTGCAACGCCTGATCGTGATTCCCCAGGCCTTTCGTATCTCGCTGCCGACCCTGATCAACGAATACATCACGGTGGTGAAACTGACTTCGCTGATCTCGGTGATCTCCCTCACCGAGCTGCTGACTGTCGGCCAGCGCCTCTACGCGCAGAACTTCCTGGTGATGGAAACCCTCGGCGCGGTGGCGGTGTACTACGTGCTGATCGTCAGTCTGTTCGGCTGGCTTCTGCAGCGCCTGGAGCGGCATCTGGACCTCGGCCAGCGCACGCCGCAAACCCTCGACGAGGCCTCCGTCGCCAGGCTCAGGGCGGCGCAGCAACCGCTGGCCCAACCCGCTCGCGCGCAGTCGGTGGCCGGCGCGGCACCGGCGCTGTACCTGCAGAATATCCACAAGCGTTATGGCGACCATGAAGTGCTCAAGGGCATTGACCTGGCGGTCGGCAGCGGCCAGGTGATCTCCATTATCGGCCCGTCCGGCTCGGGCAAGACCTCACTGATCCGCACCATCAACGGCCTGGAAAGCATCGACCAGGGCGAGATCGTGTTGTACGGCGAAAGCTTCATCAGCGCCGCCGACCACCCCAACAGCCCGCAGATCCGCCGGGGCGTTCGGCGCATCGGCATGGTGTTCCAGAACTTCAACCTGTTCCCCCATCGCTGCATTCTCGACAACATCACCCTGGCGCCGCGTTACCACGGGGCGGCCCGCGAAGTGAGTGAGCAGCGGGCACTGGCCTTGCTGGACAAGGTCGGCTTGCTGGCCCATGCGCGCAAGTATCCGCATCAACTGTCCGGCGGTCAGCAGCAGCGGGTGGCGATTGCCCGGGCGCTGGCGATGGAGCCGCAGATCATGCTGTTCGACGAACCGACCTCGGCGCTGGACCCGGAGCTGGTGGGGGATGTGCTGAAGGTGATCCGCGCGTTGGCGGATGAAGGGATGACGATGTTGATCGTCACCCATGAGATGGATTTCGCGATGTCGATTTCCGATCGGGTGGTGTTCATGGAGAACGGGGTGGTGCAGCTGGACGCCAGCCCGCGGGCGATTCGCGAGGAGCAGCACGGCGAGCGGGTGCGGTGGTTCATGGGGATTGAAACCGTCCCCATCAATGCTCCGCACCCAGCTCCAGCATCAATCCGCTAAGCCGCTTGACCTTGCGCCCCACCGCCTCTTCGAACACCCCGCCACGGGGTTCGATCAGGCTGAACCAGTCCTTGGCCCGGGTGATGCCGGTGTAGATCAGCTCCTTGGTCAACACCGGGTTCAACGCCTGCGGCAGGATCAACGCGGTATGGGCGAACTCCGAGCCCTGGGACTTGTGCACCGTCATGGCGTACACCGTCTCCACATCGTTCAATCGGCTGGGCAGGACAAAACGCACCCCACCCTGCCCATCATTACGCGGGAAGGCCACCCTTAGTACCGGCTGGCCAGCCTCGGGTCCGTCACGCTCCGGCAGTTTCAAGGCAATGCCGATATCGCCGTTCATCAGGCCCAAACCATAATCGTTGCGGGTCATCAGCACCGGACGCCCTTCGTACCAATGCTGGTCGCTGTCGATCAGCCGATGGGCGAACAACGCCGTGGTAATCCGCTGGTTCAAACCTTCGACGCCCCAGGGTCCCTTGCGCACGGCACAGAGCAACTGGAACGCGTCGAAGGCCTGGAGCACCGTGCGCGCCCAATCGGTCCAGCGCGCATCCGCCAGATCAGTGCCGGCGTCCGGACGCCGGCTACGCAACACCCCCAGATAGTGCCGGTAGCCTTTCGGACCGGTGCCCTGGCCATCCAGCACCAGACGCTCGAACTGCTTGTCCTGCTCACCCTTGAGTGACAGCGCAAACAGATCCGCATGACTGCCGGCCGCCAGCAGTGCCCGCGCCTCATCCGCTGACTGACGATTGACCAGGCGGGCCAGTTGGCCGATACCGCTGCCTTCGCCGAAGCGCCGGGAGTGCCGCAACATCACCACCTGCTGGGCTAGCGGATGGCTGTCGTCCACGTCTTCCTGCAAAGCGCTGCTGCTCAAGTCCTCGCCACTGACCGCTTGCAGCCAGCCACGGGTCCGCGCGCTGTACCAGCCCTCCTCGGCATCACGGCACAGGTCACCCAAGACCGCGCCGGCTTCCACCGACGCCAGTTGGTCCTTGTCGCCCAGCAGCACCAGGCGGGCATGGTCAGGCAAGGCATCGAGCAGATTGGCCATCATTTCCAGGTCGATCATCGACGCTTCGTCCACCACCAGCACATCCAGCGGCAGGCGGTTACCCGCATTGTGGCGGAAGTGCCGCGTGCCCGGCCGGCTACCCAGCAGACGGTGCACGGTGGTGACGTCGCTGGGGATCTTGCCGCGCACAGCATCGTCGATCTCCAGCGAGCGCACCTGGGCACTGATGGATTCGGTCAGCCGCGCGGCAGCCTTGCCGGTGGGTGCCGCCAGGCGGATGCGCAAGGGTTTTCCTGCCGCCACCGCCGGCGCCTGGAGCAAGGCCAGCAGACGGACTACGGTGGTGGTCTTGCCCGTGCCGGGACCACCGGTGACGATACTGAACGCCCCCCGCGTGGCCAGGGCACAGGCGAGTTTCTGCCAGTCGACAAGCGCGCCGGGTTGCGCCACGCCGAACAGTGCGGTCAGGCGTTGCGCCAGGTCGTCCGGGGTCTCTTCCTGTTCCGCCAGGCGTCGGCGTAAGGCCTCATCGATACGCCGTTCGTAAGACCAGTAGCGACGCAGGTACAGGCGTCGCCCGCTGAGTACCAGTGGACGCTGTGCCGCCTCGATGCCCACATCGTCCGCCGGCGCCACCAGTGAGCTTGTTTGCAACGCGCGACACCAGTGCTCGCCATCCAGGGCCACCAGCAACTGCGACGGCAACAGCAACGCCCCACCCTGCACATCGCCTTCCGGCGGCAAGGACAGGGCAAAGTCCGGCTCCTGCAAGGTGGCGAACAGATCGAGGCAGACATGCCCGTGTCCCAGTTGGTGACTGGTCAGCGCCGCCGCCAGCAGCACCAGCGGATCGGCCTCGGGATCGAGCTCATGGAGAAAGGCCACGAAGGCCTTGTCCAGTGCCCGCAACCAACCCCGTTCGACCCAGCGCTCCAACAGCAGCAACAAGTCCGCCGCGCGGCCCAGGGGCGTCAGTTCAGCCAGGCTGTCGTCACTCAGTGCCGTCGGCAGGATTTCCGAAAAAGAACGTTTCATAACAGACTCCCCTGCCCCCAGACGGGCTCGCCGCGGGGCACCGGTTTACCCTGGAACAGCAGGTCCAGGTGCTCGATCAGCTCGCGGGGCGGCCGGGTGAAAAACACACCCTGGCTCGGCGCCCGGGTACCGCGCAGGAACAGGTACAAGGCCCCGCCCATATGCCGGTCGTAGTCGTAATCCGGCAGCCGCACCTTGAGCTGGCGATGCAGGGCCAGCAGGTAGAGCACGTATTGCAGGTCGTAGCGGTTGTCGAGGATCGACAGGTTCATGGCCTGCTCGGTGTAGGCCGCGTCATCGGCGCCCAGCCAGTTGGATTTGTAGTCGGCCACGTAGTAGCGCCCCTGGTGTTCGAACGTCAGGTCGATAAAACCCTTGAACATGCCATTGAGCGAGACCGGCTCGGCCTTGGCCCGGGCCACACCGCCGTGGGTGTGGCGGCGCACCAGTTCGTCGACCTTGAGCACGTCGACCGTGTGGCTGGCGAACCAGAACTCCATTTCCACCCGGTAGGCCTTCAGGTCCTGGAAGACCACCGGCGGCTGATCGTTGCCCAGGCGCAAGGGGGTTTTCAGCAGATCGGCGAGCCAGTCGCCGAGGGCGGTGATCCAGCCTTTCCAGCCCCGCAGGTTGCAGCGGGGCGCGACGGCTTTTTCGATCAGCGTGCGGTCGGCATTAAAGCCCTCGTCACCCGCCCATTCGAGCAGGCCGTGGAGAAAGGTGCCAGGGTTCGGACCACGGGGGAAGCGGTGAATATCACTACCGCTCGGCACCAGGTCGCGGGGCGCGGCCGGGTCGAGGCGTTCGTCGTCAAAGAGTTTTTGCGCCTGGGGGCTTTCCGGTGCTTCGTCAGTGTCAGCGCTCTGCGCCTCACCGATGCGCAAGGCGCTGTAGGAGGCGATCCACCAGTACTCGGAAGCACTGCGTTTGGGCAGGCGCGGGGCGAGCAGGATCGCCTCATTGCGCGGCGGCTGGAAGGCTTCGGCAGTGGCCGCTGGCAGCGCTTCACAGGCCAGCGCCGGGCAGCCCTCCTGCAGGTCCAGCAACCAGCGTTCAAGGCCGCCGGACTCGCCCAGCACGGCACCGCCACCGAGCAGATAACCAAGAGCGGACAAGTGCAACACCGAAGCGTTGTGATTGCCACGCTTGAGGTCGGCCACCCCCAGCCAGCAGGCATGTTGAGCCCGGGTCAGGGCGACGTAGAGCAGGCGCAGGTCTTCGGCCAGGCGCTCGTCATCGGCCTGGGCGATCAACTCGGCGGTGGGCTTCAGGCTGACCTGGGCCTTGCGCTCGGCATCGTGGTAATGCAGTGGCAGGCGACTGCCGTCCACCGGTTTGACCGAGCAGATAAACGGCAGGAACACCAGGGGGTATTCCAGGCCCTTGGACTTGTGGATGGTCACCACCTTGACCAGTTGCTCGTCGCTTTCCAGGCGCAGGATCTGTTCTTCACCGGCCTGGCCGGAGGACGCCAGGTGCTCGCCTAGATGGCGGATCAGCGCCTGTTCGCCGTCGAGCTCGGCAGCCGCCTGTTGCAGCAGTTCGGACAGGTGCAGCAAGTTGGTCAGCACCCGCTCGCCGTCGCTGCGGGCCATCAGCGCCTGGGGCAAGTGGAAGTCATGGATCAGCCGACGGAGCATCGGCAGCACGCCTTGTTTGCGCCAGATCTCACGGTAGCGGCGGAACTGCATGACCCGCTCCTCCCACGCCAGTTCGTCCTGGTTCAGCCGCTCCAGTTCAGCCAGCGACAGGTTCAGGGTGATGCAGGCCAGGGCCGCCCGCAGCGGACGTTCGACATCCGGCTCGGCGCAGGCCTTGAGCCAGGCCAGCAGGTCATGGGCCTCCTGGGCGGCGAACACCGAATCCTTGTCCGAGAGATAGACGCTGCGCACGCCACGGCTCGCCAGCTCGCCACGGACCGCCTGGGCCTCCTTGCCGTCACGCACCAGGATCGCGATATCGGAGGGCAGCACGCCCCTGAGCGCACCGTCGCGAACGAAACCGGCACGCTGCTGCTGGCCGCCATTGAGTAATTCGACAATACGAGTGGCGCAGGCTGCAGCCAACTGCTGGCGATACAACGCGCCGGACACCGGCTGCTCGGTTGCCAGTTGCCAGAGGTTGAGCGCCGCCACGGGCTGGCCGTCGACCTGCAAGACTTCCTTGCGCCCCTGGGCCGCCACCGGCAGAAACGGCACCGGGTTCTCAGCGCCCTGACGAAACAGGAATGCACCCCGCCCTTGCTCGCGCTGCTCGGCGCGCTCGAAGACATGGTTGACCGCCGTGACCATCGCCTGGCTGGAACGGAAGTTGGTCCCCAGGGTATGCAGCCGCCCCTCGGTGGCCTGGCGCGCCCGCAGGTAGGTGTAGATGTCGGCGCCACGGAAGGCGTAGATCGCCTGCTTCGGGTCGCCGATCAGGAACAGGCCGCACTCGGGGTTGTTGTCCTCGATGCGGTAGATGCTTTCGAAGATCCGGTACTGCACCGGATCGGTGTCCTGGAACTCGTCGATCAGGGCCACCGGGAATTGCTCGCGGATCAGGCTCGCCAGACGCTCGCCACCGTCGGCCTGGAGCGCGGCGTCGAGACGCAGGAGCATATCGTCGAAGCCCATCTCGGCACGCCGGCGCTTCTCTTCTTCGAAGCGCGCACCGACCCAGCGGGCCGCGTGTTCGAGTACGGCGGCATCAGGCGTGGGCAAGGCATCGAGGCTGGCTTTCAAGCCGGCCATGGCGTCGAGGGCCGGGTGGCTCGGCGGCTCACCCTTCCAGGCTTCGGCCAGGCCAGCGGCGGTCAGACGACTGAAGCCGGTGCCAATATCCAGTTGCTCAAGGGTTTCATCCGCGGCCCAGGCGCTGAGTTTCTCGAACCAGGGCTCGAAGTAGCGCGCCTGCATCTTGCGCCCGTCGACGGTCTTGTTCGCCACGCCTTGCAGGCAGATATCCCGCAGCTCGGCGGCCCATTGCAGCCAGGGTGTCTTGAGCTGCACCAGGGCCTGGCGACGTTCCTGGATACAGGCCTCGATCAGCTCGGCCGGTTCCTGCGGGTTGTCGTTGCGTCGCTCGCTGCCGAACAGGGCGCGCACCCGGGGCAACAGTGTCGCCGGTCCGCCCCAGTTGGCCCGGACCCAGTTCAGCGCATCGCCGTGCATCTTGTAGCAGAACAGTCGCCAGTAATCGCGCAGCACTTCACCCAGCAGTTCGCTGTGGTCGGTTTCCAGGGTCTGGGTAAACAGGCTGCCGCTGTCGAAGGCGTGTTCGCGCAACATCCGCTGGCACCAGCCGTGGATCGTCGATACGGCCGCTTCGTCCATCCATTGGGCAGCGATATCCAGGCGGTTGGCACATGCCGGCCAGTGTTCGACCGGGTATTCGTCGCGCAGCTGGGCGATCAACCCATCGGTGGCCGGGATCTCGTCGCGGAAGAACCGCGCGGCTTCCGCCAGGCGGGTGCGGATACGGTCACGCAGCTCCTGGGTGGCGGCGTCGGTGAAGGTCACCACGAGGATTTGCGGGGGCAGCAATTCGCGGCCGAAACCGGAGTCTTCGCCACCGTGGCCGAGGACCAGCCGCAGGTAGAGCGCGGAGATGGTGAAGGTCTTGCCGGTGCCGGCACTGGCTTCGATCAGTTGGCTGCCGCGTAGCGGGAAGGCCAGCGCCAGGGGCTTGTTATCGGTCATGAGCGCGCCTCCTCGGCAGCGAGTGAACGCCAGGGCGCTTCGAGCAACGGGCGATAGAGCGCATCGCACCAGCCTTCGAATTCCTCGCTGGCGATCAGCGCGTTGTAGTCGGCGAACTGGCGGGCCAGGGCTGCGCTTTCCCGGCGTTCGCCTTCGCTGTTCACACCATCACCGTCGTAGGCCTTGCGCGCTGCGTCCTGCGCTTTGAGCGGGTCGGATTGGGTGAGCCAGGCAAAGGCGGTCTTCACTGCGATCGGCAGCGGACCGCGCATGCCGGACTGCCAGGCCAGCAACAGGTGAGCGAGGATCTCGGCGGCTCGCGGCGGTTCGAACGGTGCCAGCAGCAAGGTGTCATCGCTGGCCACCAGGGCGGTGGTCATCGACAGCCCGCAGGCACAGGCCACCAGGTGCTCGACCCAGGACCGGGTCAGGCGGTGCCATTTGCGCGTCTTGATCGAGCCGATACTGTTGGGGATGGTCATCACCGCGAGCAGGCCACCGTCACTGCGTTGATGCAGGCCACTCAGCCAGCCTTCCACCCGGGTGGCTCCCGCGTCGAAGGCCACGGGCACGGCACTGGTCAGCGGGGTCGGCCAGAGGCTGAGCAGTTGTTGATAACGGTGCAGCAGATCCGGCAGCGGTTCGATCAGTTCGTGTTGCAGTAGCTCGCCGAAGCCGGCCA